>UMIE01023174.1_pt1 | contig 59030 bp, 55 predicted proteins | sample 1965711 | NCBI WGS metagenome assembly UMIE01 (sample SAMEA4836116, study PRJEB28245) | human gut metagenome | biome: gut microbiome; material: fecal sample | place: Denmark | collected 2008 | reverse complement strand
AGCTGCTTTCCCGCCAGACGATAAACTCCCAACTTTCCATAAGCGTACAGACTCATAGCCATATCAAGGATAAGCGGGCCATCCTCCCTTGGAATCGCCATACAGAACGGGTTGTTTCCCACACTGCGCTTATCGCTTCCCCACAATGGCATACAGCTTTCCGCATTAATCCAGCTCATACCCATAAAGCCTGCTTCAGCCATTTTCCATACATAGGTTGCGCCTCTCATCCAATGAGTAGTGTTTTTCAGGGCAACACAGCCAATCCCATGTTTTTTCGCCAGCTCTACAGCTCTGTCAGCACAAAAGAGCGCATTGGTAATGCCAATCCCCAGTTGTCCGTCATAATTTTCCACTGCGCCCTTTGCACCTGCAAGCTGAGGCTCGCCTTTAATGTTAACCCATCCCTTTTGAACATATTCCACAAATCTGGGAATTCGATTCAGTCCATGGCTTTCTACCCCATCAGCACTGGACTGAATATGAACAGCTGTACATATCTCAGCCTTTTCTTCTGTAAGTCCCAGATTCAGGAAAATCTGCTTTACATCCTGCTTTAATTTGTCATAAGGAACACGAACCCCCATATTTCCTCCCGGATTTACTTACTTGCAATGTCCTTTGTTTCCATATTGCCTGCAGCCAGAGCACAGATCTGCTCCCAGATTGCCTCGTCCACAGAAACTCCGTCCTTCATGCTCTTTTCGCGAGTGGAAATCGTTCTCTGTCCAGGACAGCTTACATGTCCGCCTTCATGCTCCGGATGAGCTGCGTTTGCAGCATCAACACGCTTGTTCAGCATAGCCTGAATTTCTTCTTTGGAACCAAACAGATAAGGATCATATGCAATAAAGATCTGGCAGCAGCCTGTGCAGCTTCCACGATTCTCATTGTCCATATCTGTTCCGCATTTGCCGTTTGCCATAAGAGCAGCAGCCATATCCAATGCAAGAGCCATGCCGCTTCCCTTCCAGTATCCGGTAGGAAGAATTCTCTTACTGTCCTCAATTGCTCCCGGATCGCTGGTCAGATTTCCGTCCTTATCAAAGCCGCCCGGATAAGGAAGCTGCTTTCCTGCCAGACGGTATACACCCAGCTTTCCATAAGCATACTGGCTCATCGCCATATCGAGCACAATAGGGCCATCCTCTCTTGGAATTGCCATACAGAATGGATTGTTTCCAACGCTTGGCTCGTCGCTTCCCCACAGAGGCATACAGCTTTCTGTGTTGATCCAGCTCATACCCATAAAGCCTGCCTCAGCCATCTTCCATGCATAGGTGCCGCCTCTCATCCAGTGAGTCGTATTTTTTAAAGCAACACAGCCAATTCCATGCTCTTTCGCCAGCTCTGCAGCCCGCTCTGCACAGAAAAGAGCATTTGTAATACCGATGCCCAGCTGACCGTCATAATTCTCCACAGCGCCTTTGGCTCCTACAAGCTGAGGCTTTCCTTCCAGATTGATCCATCCCTTCTGAACATATTCCACAAATCTGGGAATACGGTTCAGTCCATGGCTCTCAACGCCGTCTGCACTGGACTGGGTATGAATTGTAGCACAGGTCTCGGCCTGCTCTTCTGTAAGGCCCAGATTTAAGAATGCCTGTTTTACGTTTTTCTTTACTTCCTCATAAGCAACGCGAATACTCATATCGTTTCTCCTTTATTTTTTATACAGGCTCCCCTTCTTCACAGCAGGGAATTTTGCCTGCGTATTCCATTATCTCTTCATATAAACCGCTGGCTTCCTCCGGCGAATAGCCATATACCAGAAACACATCCATCACATAAGGGGAGTATGGAATTCCCGTGATAGCCTGGGCAAAGGCCATTGCGGCAATTTCACTTAAGGCAATCACCGTGGAGTCATTATGCAGAGGTCCCAATGACCAGAGCCGGATCTTTTCCTGTTTTGTAAAAATCTCATCCTTATATTTTTCTTCTACAAAATGAAACAGCTCATGAGCCAGCAAAAGGCCTTTGATATCCAGCTGTTCAGTTAAAACCTCTTTCACTTCAGGACGCTCTGTAAATTTGTGCGCCTTCTTCACAGCATCCATGTAAATCTTTATATTGCCCGGTTCCCGGAATTCTGCAAACAGAACCCTGTCTGCATTTTCCGGAAACGTAGGATACTCTACCTTCAGCCCCATAGCTGCCGATAATTCCTCAGGACTTCGGACACCGTAAAGGCAGCAAATCTTCTCAGCATACTCTCTGCCGCAGCAAACAGCCTGCTTCATCCAGCTTTTTCGCTGCCCGTCATCAAACTTTCCATTCAGCGGCTCTCTGGAAAAAGCATATGCATACATATCCTCTATCGGAATGGATGTCAGATCCTGAAGCATACGGACCAGAGGACGTACCTTAAAATGAGGACGTTCGTATCTTACCGGTCTCTGCTTTCCAAAAAGTCCGTCTGTAATGGGCTTTAAAGCTTCCTGAACCTTATTTCTGTCCATAACTGCTTATATCTCCGTAACTGAACCTACGATAATAATCTCCTCATCAGGCTCTCTGTCTCCCAGATCCAGATCCATCAGCAGGAAGATCTGCTCCAGATCAATTGCGCTGTAATCGCCTACTCTTGGACCTACGCATACAAAGAAATCAGGACGAAGAATGGAGTCTGTCTTAAATACGGCAGCCTCTTTCCAGATTGTTTCCACTACTTCTTTGTAATCGCGAACCGGACATTTTACAACCATACCGTTGGAGCACTGAACCTTGATAAAGCCCTTCTTATCAACAATACGCAGAGGATTCTTTCCCTCTCTCTCTCCCTGGTATACATAGAACTTGTCCGTCTTCTCTGCCAGGTGAATCTGGCTTACCTTTGATCCAAAATCCTGTGTAGCCAGTTCCAGAGCCTCTGCCTCATCACACTCTTTCAGAAGATCCGTTGTCTTTACTTCTGTAGATCCTGTTGCGATTGCTGTTACCTTACCGGTCTGACTGTCGATTTCAATATGCACCTCTACCGTATCAGGTGATGCGCCGGAGCTTACCGCCGCGTCAGCCGCCTCTTTCTTAATCTCGCGGATATCATCCTGAGTCGGATTGGGGATCACTCGCTCTACTACGTCACGGACCATGGAAAGCGCAACGCCGATAGAGGAAATAACCTCAGCATTCTCCGGAATGCTGTACTGCAGTCCCATCTTTCCTGCACAGTAAGGTACAAGAGACGCTGCTCCGCCTCCGCAGCCTACCAGCTTCATGCTGTCATGATCCAGCTGATACTTCTCAGCCAGAGCGTTGATGCAGGCATTTACCTTCTCATAATCCTTATCCAGAATCTGTGTTGCAAGCTGCTCTACAGTGATTCCAAGCTTATCTGCTACAGGCTGCATTGCCTTGCGGGCTGCATTGGCATTTCCATAAGCAAAATACTTCTTATCGATCAATCCCAGAACATTGGCTGCACAGGTATTGGTAAAGCAGATACGCTTTCCGTTCTTTAAACGGATTGTAACGTAATCAGCAGGATCGCTTGGTTTCGGTCTTACCATCTCGATCTGCGGATCAACAATCTCCTCTTCAGGAGTAAAACATGCGTATTCGCAGCCTGCGATATGAGCAGAACGAGGACCTACGTCTACTACTTCCTTGTCATTGATACGAACCATAGAACCGCCGGCACATCCAAGAATGCGGACATCCAAAGAACTGATATATGTATCATGGCCTCCGATCTGGGCATAGTCTACACCGGGACGGCCATTCTTGATTACACCGATATTGGTTGTTGTTCCACCTACCTCAAAGTAAATGGCATTGGATGCTCTTAAGTACATCAGCGATCCCATAACAGATGCGGCGGGGCCGGATAATGCAGTTAAAATCGGACGCTTACGCATCTCGTTAATCTCCATAACACCGCCGTCGCCTCTCATGATCATCAGTGGAACCTGAACGCCTGCTTCTCTTACAGAAGACTCTGTTGCGTTTGCAGTTGCCATCATCTTAGGAAGGATGGACGCGTTAATTGCAGCTGTACGGGTACGTCTTGTAAGTCCATACAGTTTTGTAATATCAGAAGCCATACTAACCGGCACATTTTTCTTTTCTGCACAGTCATGGATCATCATTTCCTCATCCATGCTGTCTACGCCAAAGGCCATAGAAGCAACAATTACCTGTGCGCCCTGGCTGATCAAGTCATCAATATTTTTATTGATCACTTCCTCCGTCAGCATCTTTTTCTTAATGAAGGTATTAAATACCTTGATCATTCTGCCAACTTTTTCATCCAATACAATATCCTTCAAAGCCAGCTGGCGCTTTGCAAGAAATCCTTCCAGACCGCCTCCCGCTACGCCAACTACACCTACATTTGCCACGTCGCCCTCAATAAAAGCATTGGTAGCCTGAGTAGTAGAATGGGCTACGAACACTACATCTTCCGGTGCAATGTCATTTTCCCGCATACAATTCTGAAAACTCTGAACAACACCGGCAGCAACGCCGTTCTTGTCATCGTGGGTTGTCTTTACTTCATTTTTTCCAATAATTTCGTGGGTTTCATTGTCCATTGCTACGCATTTTGTGTAGGTTCCACCTACGTCAATACCCATGCGGACAGCTCTGTGCTTACGTTCTGCCATACTTCCCATATCCTTTCAATTTGATTATTCCATTAAATTTTCAGAAACATACTAAAGGGGCTGCGGGCGCATCCAGAGCGCCCGCAGAATAAAGATATACATTGTTTGAGAGATTTTATTGCAAGATTAGATGAACCATTCAGCGCCAAGTCCGGCAAGCATGATAAATGCTGCCGCATACTGAAGGACACCTGTCAAATATGCATTTGGAATTGATAATTTCAAGAAGTCCTTAGAATCAACCTTGGTGTAAGCCAATCCCCATGCAACCCAGGACTGTGTAATACAGCATCCGATGTTAACCGTGATTGTAGGAATTGCAAATACTGCATATAAGAATGGAACTGAGAAGGAAGCCACATTGGAAAGAACGCCTAATGTAGCGGCGCCGCAGCCTACCAGAGTCATAGGGCCACGGAACAGTCCCATAAACAGCAGGGCTGCAAATGCAATACATACAACAAGCTCGCTTCTGGGCATGATTCCGCCAAGAACGACCTTAAAATAAGGAGATGCATAGGATGCTACTGTGTTGAACATCGGCAGTGTAAGAAGGAAGCCTACCAATGGAGCGGTGTCTACAACGCCGTCATAATACAGCTTATTTACCAGCTGGCAATTCTCCTTAAATGTACCCTTCATCTTTCCGCACAGGAACAGAGCTGCAAAACCGGCAATTACGAAGCCGCCGATAACGGAAAAATCAAGCCAGATCTTTAAGATAACAGGAACAATCGGAAGGATCAGAGTATAGAACGGAGCGTTCTTCTGATCTGCAGTGCCTCTTGTCTGGGCAGCCCATGCGTGGCTGGTCTTTGAGGATTTAAGGTAAACTGCGGAAAGAACAGTTGTAGCAACAAGCATGATCAGCAGAGCTGCAAGACCCCAGTGGCTTACATACCATCCCAGAGTAAAGTCAGGCATCTGATCCGGCTGGATAAAAAAAGCGCGGTACTGTGCAAAGTTAACAGGGTTCAAGTAAATACCTGCTGCAACAGAACCCATAAAGCTGAACATGGCAATTGCTTTCGGAACTCCTAAAGACATAAGAATAGGAAGAACGATAACGCCGATTGCGATAACAGGGCCAGCTCCTGTCATAGCCGTAAAGATAACAGCTGTAACAATATTCAGCAGAGTGATAGTAACCAGAGGCTTGTCTCCGCCTAATTCAACAGTCTTACGAATCAGGGTAGACGCAATTCCGGTCTCCATCAGAACACGACCAAACCATGCACCCCAGCATACGTTTACCAGTGTAGTTCCCCAGCCTTCCGGAGCGCTCTGGTAAATCTTGTTCAGGATACCAACCAGTCCCTTTGCACCTTCAAACTGAAGAACCGGATTGGACTCCAGGAATGCCTGGCTTGCAAATAATGTGCCTCCCAGAGGAAGGATTGTCCAGATAAGTGTGATGATCAAGAATCCGATCATCAGGTTGTGGCCTTTAATACAGTAATATGCCAGGCCAAAAAACGTAAACAATAAAATTATACCGATGATATATTCCATGGTATTTCCTCCATTTCTTTTTTCCCTACGTCATACACATTGCATCTCTCTCAACAATGATATCCCCATTTCATCTCCCTTCATGATAAATTAGTATATTTTCTAACCGGCGTCAAAACGTCCTGACAGTTTTTTGCTGTCAGCCATTTTTGTCAGCCGGAAAAGAACTGTGGATAAAATCCCTGAATGGAATTCGTATTAAGAAGAATTCTGTCAAAATGGCTGGAACAGATCAAAGCTGCCGCTTCCGTATCCTTCCTTTTCAGATGGTCCAGAAGCATCCTTCCTTCTATCTGCATATGCTCCCAGCCAGAGGGACCATAATACCGCTCCGCCTGAAAACCATATGTACTGTAATACAGATAATTCGCTCTCAGCATGTCACAATCCATAATCCGGAACATTTCCCAAATGTGCTTCTTATCGCAGAGAACCGAAAGCGCATAGCTTAACTGCTGTTCCAGAATCAAAAGATCAGCGATCTCTTCCTTTTTTATACTTTGTTCATCCAGTACATCCTCAAGAAGCTTCAGCTGTTCTTCTGAGATATCGCTTCTGCATATCTCCTCAATCATGGACTGTTCGAGTACTCTGTGAGTATACACAGACTGTTTGATCCGTTCCGGATCAATCATAGAAACAGCCGTTCCCTTCTGGGGATAAACAACAACATAGCCTTCCTCTGTCAACTGGGCAAGAGCATCCCTCACTGCCGACCTCCCGGCATTCATCTGAGCAGATATGATGTTCTCACTGAGCATCTCTCCCGGCTCTGCCTTTAAGGTAAGGATCTGATATTTCAGAGCATTGTAAACCTCGTTCTGAGATCTGATCTTATCCAGAAGCTCTTCTGCCTTAATCATCCGACCCCGTCCTCCTTTGTCCTGTTTAATCATTTTGCATACAAGCTTTAAATTGCATACAAGTTTTACTCCTGATTGCATATCAGTTTCAAAAAAAACAGCCTATCAAATCAGGCGTGTGTTTGTCTCTATGTATAAAATATCATATTTTTTTAACAAATACAATATCTTTTTTTATTTTTTGTTAATAAATTTTGTTTTTGTTTGTTATCCGTATTGCTTTTTCCACAAGTAATGATAAAATAAGATTAGAGCTTTATTCGATTTGAAATTGCATACAAGTTTGCAGTTAACTATATTTTTAAGAAAGAACGGTGACACACATGACACTGGCCTTATTTCAAAACCAGACGCTTCCTGCCCGCAGGCCTTCCGAGGATGCGCGGCAGTATGCCTACCGTATTATACGAAAATTCATCCTTGAGCTTCATCTTCTTCCCGGCCAGAAGATGAATGAAGCGGATCTTGCCTCATCTCTGAATATGAGCCGGACTCCAATCCACGATTCGTTTTTCAAATTATCCAGAGAAAATCTGGTAGACGTCATACCAAAGCGGGGCGCATTTGTCTCCAAAATCGACCAGAAACGCATTGATGACTCTGTATGGATTCATCAAAAGCTGGGAAGCGCCATGATCCATTCCATTTATATAAGAAAGGTTCCCAAATCCGAGCTGGAGCTTCTGTACTGTCCCATCCAGCAGATGAACAGCTATATGCTTAACGGAAATTCAGCTCAGACCGTTCAGCTTCTGTCGGAATACTACCATCAGCTTTATATGCTGGCCGGAAATCTGGATCTGGTATGGTCTTCTCTTCAGAAAACCGATACGGATTTGAGACGCCTGCTGTCTCTGGCTGTAAGCAGCCCCAATGTACTGGAAGGCTTGATGCAGGAGCTGACGAATCTGACAGACGCCCTTATAAACCGTGATTATGACAATGCGGGGCTGATCTATGACCACCATTTCTCCAGAATCCGGATGCTTACAGCCCCTCTCAGAACCCATACCCCCCAGTACTTTACAGAACCTGTGCTGCCAGCGCTTCTCCACAGAGTTCTGATTTATCCTCTTAAAGAAAGGCGGTATCACATTATGACTGACTATCATGCATTATTTTCTCTCAAAGGAAAAACAGCACTGATCACCGGAGGAACCGGCGGTTTGGGAAGTGCGATTGCCAGAGCATTTCTTCAGCAGGGCGCTCAGGTCGCTGTCTGCGGTACCCGTCCGGAAAAAGCAGCTCCCATAGAAGAACTGGCTAAAAGCCTGGACCGTCCATTTTTATCCCTCTCCTGCGATCTGACTGATACAGAAAGCACAAACCAGATGCTCAACTCCATAGAACACACCTTCGGCACTGTAGATATCCTTGTAAACAGTGCCGGAATCAACCGTCTGATCCCTGCTGAGGAATATGACGACCAGACCTTCCAGACGGTTATGGATATAAACATCGCCTCTCTCCACCGGATTACCCGTGAAGTAGGAAAACGGTTTATGATCCCTCAAAAACAGGGACGGATTCTGAATCTTTCCTCTGTAAAAAGCCTGATCGGAACAAAGCAGGACTACATTGCCTACTGTACAAGTAAAGGCGCTGTCAATATGTATACCCGCCAGCTGGCCTGTGAATGGGGAAAATACGGCATCACCTGCAACGCCATTGCTCCCACTTTTGTATACACTCCCATTAATGCATTCCAGCTGGATGATCCGGTATTTTACAAAACATTAACCGAACGTATTCCCCTTGGAAGAATCGGCAAAGAGCAGGATATTGCTTCTGCTGCCCTTTATCTGTGCAGCGACGCCGCCTCTTTTGTAACCGGACAGATTCTCTGCGTAGACGGAGGTCTGACTGCTATGCAGTAATTCTGCACACGACTTACTGCCTTTCAATATCCATCAAAAACATTTACCATTAGGAGGTATCATTATGATCTACGGAAACATCAACAGCAAACACTTTGAACAGGAACTGGCAATCCTTCCCAGACCACTGCAGAACGCAATCCGCTTTTTAAAGGATAACGACCTGGCCAATCACGAACCAGGAAGATTTGATCTGGATTTTGAAGGTGTCCCTGTTATTTTACAGGTTCTGGATCTGACTACCGCTCCAAGAGAAACACTTCGTCCGGAAATTCACCGCAAAAATATAGACGTACAGTTCCTTGCCTCCGGCGGACCGGAAGAAGCCGGATTTTACTGGGATAACGGTACAAGCCAGATAGATGAAGATTTGCTGGATACCCCTCGTGATATCCTCTTCTATCACAATAACCCTGCTGTACCGGAAGGCCGTATCTCTTTAGATATAGGTACCTACGCTGTATACTTCCCATGGGATGTACACATTCCTGCAATCCAGACCGGAACAGCCAGCGCTCCTATCCGTAAAATCGTTATAAAGGTTCCTGTGGAAGCCTGCGTATAACAGCAAGGAGACTATTTCATGACCATCGACCGACACTTAAAACACCTGGCACAGAAAGATCCTGAAAACCGGCAAAAAGCCCTTCTTGATGTTCTCATCCAGGAGGGACTGGAGTTTAGCCTTCAGGAACAGGAACCGTCCATTCAGAACCCTCGCGGAATACGTAACTACCTTTTAACTCCCTGGAGTCCTGAGCCCTCTCTCCTCTTCTGTGCTCACTACGATGCTGTACCCGGAACATTTGGAGCTAATGACAATGCTGCAGCAGTCTGTATCCTGATCCAGCTGGCACAGACTCTGAAAAAAGAGCATATTCCGGCCCGTTTTGCCTTTTTTGATGGCGAAGAAGCAGGTAATATGGGCAGCAAATTTTACGTTTCTTCCCTGGACCGTACTTCCCTGACAGGTGTCATCAATCTGGATGTATGCGGCTATGGAGATACCATTGCCATCTGTGGAAAGGGACATGAAAAAAAGCCGGTTATGCGCCCCTTCTGTCAGAAAAAGCTTCTTGAATCCTACAGAGGACAGCTTTTAAAATACCTCCCAAAAAGCGATGACAGCTCTTTCAGAGGACTTCATCTTCCCGTATTGAGCCTGGCCGCTGTTCCCCTGTGGGATATACAGTATTTAAAAGCTCTGGCCTCTTATGGAGAGGGCCTTTTAGGTCGTCCTCCGGAATTTGAGATGATCCTCGGACAAATGGAGGTAATCTCTACCATGCATGGCGGATATCGGGATACACCGGAATGGATAAGCTCTGATACCATGAATCAGATATACCACTATCTTCTTGATGGCATGCACAGCCCTCCTGTTTCATCTAAAAGATTCATCTTCTTTTAATTCAGAATCCAAGGGGCAGGCAACTGCAAATGCAGCTGCCTGCCCCCTGACTGTATACACAGCCCCAAATTACTTTCTGCCTTCCATTGCATGAACCAGATTTACTACAAAGGTATGTCCCGGCACATCCACTCCATATTTAGCAGCAGCCCGTACAACAGAACCACTGATGGTATCTACCTCAGTTCGTCTTCCATCTCTTAAATCTGCCCGGATAGACGTACATCCCTGGGGATTATTTAATGAAGTTTTTCTTACCTTTTCCCTTACAGCTTCTTCATCAAATTCAAGACCTGCTGCCGCAGCCGTAAGAATTGTTTCATGAATCAGCTGGCAGCAGAGCTTCCATGCAAATTCATCTGCCGCAATATACCCCATATCTACCTGAAGAACACCTGTCAGAGCACTCAAAGACACATTGGTAAACAGCTTATCCCAGATCAGATACTGAATATTTTCATGAATCCGAACCTCAAAGCCGCAGCTGTCAAAATTTTCTTTCAGACGGGTCAAAAATCCATCCCGATCCTCTGTCAGCATTCCCACATTGGTAACACCTGTTCCGCCTCTGCGCACATGACCCAGACCTAAAACAGCACCGTTATCCTCTGTCGTTCCAATAATCACCCGGTCTTCACTTACAAACTCTTTCAGCAGATCCTCGTGACCAGCTCCATTCTGAAGGGTCATCAGGCGGGTATCCGGACCGATAAGAGCCGAATTGTTTTCCAGAGCTGCTCTGGAAAATAATGCCTTTACAAAGAGGATCACCAGATCAACAGGCTTTTCTTCTGATGTATCACAAAGAGCCTTGGGCTGATAGGAGACAGAAGTTCCGTTTTCATCAACCAGAAGACCATTTTTATTAATCTGCTCTACTACCTGCTGATTGGTATCTACCAAAATAACTTCATTATGCTGCGAAAGATGGCCTCCATAAATAGACCCCATAGCTCCCGCACCAATTACGGCAATTCTCATAATATCTCCATTCTTATGTCTGTTTTCACAGACAGCACTGTATTTCTTCCTTTACTTATGAAAACTCAGCCAGTCCCTCAATTGCATATGCACGTACAGGGCTGGAATCCAGTCCCTTGATCGGAAGTGGAGAATAGCTCATGAAGAATACATCCTTCTTTAACTGCTCCAGATTCTTTAATACTTCCAAAAATACGATATTCTCAGCCATAAGGATATCGTGGAACGGCTTTACATCCTCGTTACAGTTTTCAATAGAAACGCCGTCACCGAAGCCTACAGCCTTTACCTTATGATCCTTAAACCACTGTGCACTTTCTGCACCCACTAAGAGACGCTCATCCTTGTCAGTATTGGTATCCGGAGTAAATGGAGCCAGCTTATAAGAAGAATCGATGATCACGATATCTCCTTCTTTTACCTTACCTGCTTCACGATCTAAATCAGCTGCTGTAATATGGCCTCTCTTTGCCACAGTATCCTTAAAATCAACATATACTGCTCTGCCCAGGAATGTAGTCAACGGCAGATCAGCAGCAGACGGCCAGTTATCATCATGATGATAAGGACACTCGCAGTGCGTTCCCAGATGGCTCATCAGGTCCATATGGGTATGGAAATCCGGAATCGGGCCTCCTGTATTAAAACGGAAAAGATGGCATCTTCTTGTCTCAGTAGCCGGGTCCAGAATCTTGGACAGATCAATCACTCTTAAATTTCCCATTTCATAAACACACATTTTATTTTCCTCCTTTAATTTAGATCACTGTTAAACAGTACCTCTGTTTCTACAGGCAGACTGGCATTTCCGCTCTTCCACCCTTCTGTATACCAGTATACCGGTAAATAAATAGGATGTCAAGATTAGATATTATGTCAAAATATACAACATTTATACAGATGTTTTATGCATATTTTCTTATTCATCTTCCTGCTCCTGCGGTAACATGGGATCTCCTTGACATCAATCTGTCTTTGACTTAAGATTAGCCTATAAAATGATTTTGAGTCAGGTGAATTTTTATTATGAAAGAGAAAAGCTTCCTGCAGCAGCAGGCATATGATACTATAAAAAGCAGCATTTTATCAGGCGAAATGGAACCAAACCGCCTTTACTCCGAAACCAAGCTCTCTGCACAGATCGGCATATCCCGTACGCCTGTCAGAGAAGCGCTCCAGTGCCTGAGCCAGGATGGATATATTACAGTTATTCCCAGCAAAGGTTTTATGATCCGACAGCTTAACGATAAGGACATGAAGGACAGTATTGAGATTCGCTGTGCCATTGAAGGCTTCTGCACCAATATGGTCGCTTCACAAATTGATACAGAAAAGGGACGACAGCTGCTGCACAGTCTGGAACAGACTCTTTCTGATATGGAAGAGTCCCTGGAAAACGGAGTTCAGCTGGAACACTTTATTGATTCTGATCACCAGTTTCATCTTCTGCTGGTGGGATATATGGAAAACGATGAGTTCAATCAGATTTTCCAGCGCCTTCTCTATCTGATCCGGCTCACGTCTCAGGATGCCCTGGCTGTGGAAGGCCGTATTCAGGGAACGATGGAAGAACACCGAAATTATCTGCACGCTCTTCGGAACGGAGACGGTCCCAGAGCATACCAGCTTATGATGGAGCATCTGCTGATGCCGCTTAAGATGCATGAAAAATGAAGGGCTCTACCGCCCTTCATTTAATATATAGTAAATCCCGTCTTTACTGGAATTCAACACCAGTTCCTGAGGATATCCTGCCGCTTCCAGCATTTTAACCGCTTCTGTCAAATCCCCTACATCATAGTAAATGTGGGCATCGCTTCCCAATATAACAGGAAGACGGTATTCTTTGGCAATAGAAAGCCATTTCATTACGTTTTTATACGCATTTTGCCGTCCAGACCGCGGATTGAAAGAGGAATTATTGACTTCCAAAGCTACCTTATGTTCCAATGCTGCCGGAATCAGACGGTCATATTCCAGTGGATATCTGTCGTCATCAGGATGACCGATTATTTTAACATACGGATTCTTCATTGCTCCAATTAAAGCGTCCGTGTTCTCTTTTGGAGTTCCAGGCTTGATACAGGGTATGTGGAGACTGGCAATTACATAGTCCATCTTCCTGAGAACCGTCTCGTCCAGATCCAGATTTCCATTAAAATCCATAATATTAGCTTCTACACCGGTAAAAATCCGTACTCCCATTACTTCCTGACGAAAGCATTTAAAATTGCTAAAATAAATAGAAGGAGCCGAGCCAGGCATGGCGGGCGCATGATCGGACATTCCAAGAGCGAAAAGCCCTTTACCTGCCGCCTCCTCTACATTTTCCTTAAAGGTGCTGAAGGCGTGCCCGCTGGCCACAGTATGCGTGTGCATATCAAAATAAATATTCATTTCAAGTTCCTCGTCTATGCGCTTAATGTGAATGATATGTGATCTCCGGGATTATATTCCGCCTGACAGCCTGCATATATGGTGAGGACTTCATCCCGATGCTGAACAGAATAATGAATTTCTCTTCCGTTATACTGCTTATTGACAATGATTCCCTGAATTCCATTTCCTTCCGGCTGAATAGTCAGCTGTTCCGGGCGAATCGGATAAAGTCCCTTATTACGAAATTCCATCGGAATCATAGGATTTCGCAGCAAAATATTTTCATCTTTAACATGGAAGGAATCTCCACACCATGAACCTTTTAACAGATTACAGCGACTGACAAAAGTAGCGGCAAAAACTGTTTGCGGATCCCTGTAAATCTCCCTTGGCGTGCCGATTTGCTCCACCGCTCCATCCTTCATGATAATGATCCTGTCTGCCATAGCCAACGCCTCGCTCTGGTCATGGGTCACATACAGAATTGTAGCTCCCGTAAGCTTATGGATATTCTGAATTTCCCGACGCATATCAATTTTAAGTTCTGCATCTAAGGCGCTCAGTGGTTCATCCATCAGAAGGATTGAAGGTTTCCCCACAATGGCCCGTGCCAGGGCAACCCTTTGACGCTGACCTCCGGAAAGTTCCCCAGGGAGACGGTTTTCGTAGGGTTTCAGTCCAGTACAGCTGACAGCCTGTTCTATTGCGGCTTTCTTTTCCTCTGAACTCATGCCTGAATGACGCGGGCTTTTTAATGGAAATTCTATATGCTGACGTACCGTCATATGCGGCCACAGAGCAAACGATTGAAATACCATTCCCAAATCCCTTTTTTCTACAGGAACCATGTGTCCCTGTCCAGAATAGATTTGATCGTTAAGGCGTACAATACCGCTTGTAGGCTCTATAAAGCCTCCAACAATACGAAGAAGGGTAGTTTTTCCACAGCCAGATGGACCCAAAATAGCAACAAATTCCGAATCTCTGATATCCAGATTAATTTCCTTGAGGGCCTGGGTTTTGCTGAATGTTTTTGTAACCTGCTGTATATGTAGGCTCATAACCGTTTTCCTCCTGTTTAACAGATGTTAAATGATCGCGGTTAAGCAGACAGTATCCTGCTACCACCAAAATTGTAATCAGAACGGACATAGCTGCCGCAAGATTATAGTCGCCGCCCTGCTGATAGTTAAAAATAGTCAGACCGATCGTTTTAGTTCCTGCAGAAGCCAGCATGGATGACAAAGTCAGCTCTGTGAAAGCCGGAACAAAAATCATAAACGCACCGGACAGGATCGGACCGGCAACAAGCGGAATAAGAATCTTTATCCATTTGATCCAAAATCCTCTTCCTGAAGCAGCGCAGGCCTCCTCTATGGCAGGTTCTACAGAAAGAAGGGCGATGGTACTTCCCTTGATCTGCAGAACCAGATAGCGGGTAATATAAGCAACCACCAGAATATTAATGGTGCCATAAATTCCAGGATATACCCCCGGAATAGGTTCAACCCAGTGAAAAATCATAGACAAAGCAAGAACAATGCCGGGAATAGCATACGTCAGAGAAGCACATTTTTCCAGTAAAGCTGCCGCCCGGCTTTTTTTTCTGAGTTTCCCATAAGCGATAGCCGTACCTGCCACAATACATACAAGCGTAGTTACCACTGCCAAAGTCAGACTGGTATGAATCGCGGAGATCACTCCTCTGTTATGAAACACAAAGGCAAAATTTTTTAAAGTCAGATTTTCAGGAACAAAATCCAGTCCATAAGCTTTCAAAAAAGAAGATGCTGTCATGGCAGCCATGGGAATAATGTTCAAAATCAAAAGAAGCACCAGCGTTCCCCATTCTAAACATAAACGCAGTGGATTTTTTAAATGTATCCGCACCGAATAGTCTTCTTTAATGCTGTCCATGGATGCACCGCGTTTTACAAAAAATCCCTCCAGCATAGTACCTGCTGCGGCGATAACCGACAGGATCATGGACAGAGCCGCTGCCAGCGGAAACGCATTTGGACCAAATCCAATGGCATTCTCGTAAATATAGGTACTTAAAACCGGAATTCCAGAAGAAATTCCCAGAAAAGCAGGTACAGAAAAATTATCAATGGCAGATAAAAAAGCCAGTACGCTTCCTGCCGCAATTGCCGGAGCAGCGGATACCAGATTAATTTTCAGTATAGCCTGTCTCTGGGAATAACCGCAGGCTCTGGCTGCCCATTCCATATCTCTGGGAATTTTTCTCAGCATATGAACAACATTAACATACACAATAGGAATATTACAGAATCCCAGTACCAGAATGATTCCTCCCATGGTGTAAATATCCACACCCGGAAGTCCGATAGAAGTCAAAAATCCATTGAACGCCCCTCTGGAGCTGAAAAAGCTGCTCCAGGAAAGGGTAATGATGTACGATGGAATAATAAAAGGAAGCAAAACCAGGAATTCAATAACGCCCTTACGTTTTATATTACAATAGGCGGTGAGAAATGCCAGTCCGCTGCCACAGCCAGCGGCCAGAGCGGTGGAACTCACAGCAATAATAATTGTATTAACAATAGCTTTTCTGGTACGCTCCTGAGATAAAAGTCCGGCAAAATTATCCAGTCCATATCCATTCTCCACGGTAACTCCCATGAGCAGGAGACGGATCAAAGGAAGAAGAAACACCAGGGCTGCCAGCAGATAGACGGCTATCCTGGCAATGGACGCCCCTGTTTTACGTATCGTTTCCATATAGATCTCCTGTTATTTACTGAAACATCTGGCTGAACTGTTCTTTATCTGCTTCACGGTTCTGATACAGTTCCTTCGTATCCCAGGTAAGAGGTGTGATCTCATCGATACGCTTAAATCCTTCAGGAACTTCAACTCCGCTCTTTATGGGAGTATAGCCAATCTCAGCGGTCAGAGCCTGACCCTCCTCGGAGAGTACAAAATCCACAAATGCTTTGGCCAGATCCTCACTATCCGTTCCCTTTACAATTCCAATCGGTTCGGTAACGGCAGGAGAGCCTTCAGCCGGGTATACGAATTCTACGGGAGCCCCGTCATTCTTTGAACGGATGGCCATATAGTCTGCTAAAAGTCCACAGGCCTGTTCTCCTGCAACCACTGCGTTCTGAACGGATCCATTTCCTTTTCCCACAACGACTCCATTATCCTTTAATGTCTGATAATAATCCCATCCCAGTCCTTCGGTTCTGGTAAGAACCCCCAGGTTGTAGGCAGCAGCTCCGGAATAGAGGGGGCTTGGCATGATCAGGTCATCCTTGTAAGCCTCATTTGTCAGATCTTTAAAGCCTGCAGGAATATTTTCGGTTAACTCAGTATTGTAGACAATTCCAGTAGTAATTACCTTTGTTCCCACATACATGTGATCCTTGTCAATATAAATTTCCGGAATACCCTCCAGTTCAGGAGACTCGTAAGCGCTCAGAAGATCCTGCTCCTTTAGTGTCTCAAAAGTAACATTGTCCGCCACCAAAAGAACATCTGCCAAAACATCCCCTGCCTCCTTCTCCGCCAACACCTTGCTGACTACTTCCTCAGTACCAGAACGGAACACATCCACCTGAATATCAGGCCATTTTTTATTGAATCCGTCAATCATGACCTGAATGTCTTCCTCCGGCTGTGAAGTATAAAGAGTAATAGAACCAGATAAGTCTTCTGATACTTTTTTTGAAGTTTCTTCTAAAACAGCTTCCGATGAGTTATCCGCAATCTGCTCCGAAGCTGACGCGGTAGTTTCCGAATAATTATTCTGGCATCCCACCAGTGAAGATACTGCCAGTCCTGCTGTTAATACTGCTGCAAATCTCTTTTTCATTCTAACTTACCTCCATTAAAGATGTGTTGTATAAACTGAATATTCTGTTTTGCTATAGAAAAGTCCCCACTGCTGTCCAAACCTTCTATAACCATAGGAAGGTTATAATGCGCCAGCTTAGGAAGAAGCTTTTTCATATCATAATCCCCCTCATTAAGAGGTGTATGAAATCTGGAACCTTTGCGATTACTGATATGAATTTTGGAAATCTGAGGACGATAATTCTGAAGAATACTTAAAATCTCTTCTTCACTGTCACAGTGAGCTACATCCAGGGTATAAACAAACTGGTCAAACATATCGCCGCATACCTCCTTCATTGCATCCATAGTGGTAACAAATTCTCTGGGTATTTTCTCCATAATCTCCAACGACACGTCTATCTTCCATTTCTGCGCATATTCCAGAATTTCCCTCAATGATTCCTTAAGATAAGCTCCGTAAGATACCCCTATTCCTGAAATAGTACAATGTCCTGGATGAACTGTGACTTCATCCAGTCCCAGCTGATAAGCAAGTTCAACCGATTTTTTCACCTCAGTAACGGACTGTTTCCTGATGCCATCATTCACAGATGAAATATTTAAATCCCAGCTCTGGCTGTGAATGCAGTTCTTTAAAGGATACAGAGCAGCCAGCCTTTCAAATTCATCGATGTCAAACTTCCGATAGAAAAATTGTTGACTCCACAATTCAATCCCATCTAAACCAGATTGAAAAACCATATCAAAAATTTCTTCCATAGAGCCGTTCCACAGGAGAGTGGAACTAAGATAAATATTAGCCATTCCGATTACTTCCTGTCATTTGATGAGGCTATTATAACAGGTAAAATGTAAAGACTCCTACCATGAAAAGGTAAAAATTGAGTAAATAAATTTCGTTTTTATTTTATTGAAATTTATATTGCATTTTTGACAAAACTCTAATATATTAAACAAAAAGGAGGTTCATCGACTATGTTGGAAAAGATTTATGAAGAATATAAAGAAAGATTGTCCAAATCGGATCATAAGATTTTTGGATATCTGCTGGAGCATGAGCAAGAACTTCCGGCTATTACTGCAGAAGACCTCTCACGAAGGCTGAACATCAGTACAGCTACTATTTCCAGATTCTGGTCTAAAATTGGATTTCGAAATCTAAAAGACTTAAAGCACAATTTATATGAAAAACAGGAGTCTACCCCTTACAGCCGGATGAATGCAGCTCTAAGCCAGTGGAAAGAATGTGGAATTTCACCTGATTTACTTCTGGAGCGTTTGTCCTTTCAGCTTGAAAAGACATTTCAAGTAGTGAAACCGGAACAGGTGGATGAAGCTGTAAAGCTTTTAATCTCATCACGGCAGGTCTATATTTTTGCACCCGATGTATCAAAAGGTTTAGGAAACATTCTACAGTACCGTCTGCTGCGTCTGGGTATTCTCTTGATTCCTCTTCCAGGAGGCTCTCAGCTTTATGATGCTATGGTAAATTTGAAACAGGGCGATCTGGTTTTACTGTTTGGATACTCACGCCTTCTGACAGAAGTACAGATTCTTTTATCCTATAGCGAAAAAGCCGGATACCAAACCATTCTGTTTACAGATTTACTGGCCGAAGAACATTTATCTAACGCCAATTTAACATTGTACAGCTTCCGTGGGGAACCAAATGACTATCACTCAGTAGCAACCCCCTTACTATTGATCGATTTGTTGATTATGAAAGCCAGCCAATCCCTTGGGGGCGGATTGGAAAAAGCGAAGAAACTTCAGAATTTGAGAGAACAATACGCAGGATTAATTCGACGATAAAATACGAAGAACATAACATCAATAATTCTCTTAAAACACAAAAATATCTCCAGCCGCATAACTACGACTGGAGATGAACAAAATTTTACTTTTTATCCGCCTACTTGGCAACAGGCGATTTAAAACAATAACAGTTTCATCTAATCTCATAACTCACCACTTATAATACTTAATCAACGCCTGAGTTCCAAGATCTCCCATACCCTCTGATTCCAGCTTTTTCGCCATTCCCAGCACATCCTCCAAAACTCCCAGACGGGTATCTGCAGCTAATGCCTCTTCATCTGCAATTCCCATATCTTTGATAAAATGTTTCAGGAAAAAGCCGGGGGCATAGTCATCTTTTGCTGCCTTAGAAGCCACATTATTCATCTGGGCACTGCCTGCTGCACCGGTAGAAATAGATTTCAGCATGGTATCTACATCCAGCCCCGTATTCTTTGCATAAACCATTGCCTCACAGGCTCCTGCCAGAGCACCTGCAATTGCAATCTGATTGCACATCTTCGTATGCTGTCCGTTTCCTGCCTTTCCCTCATAATTAATATTCTTTCCCATAGCCTCAAAAACAGGCACACAGGCGTCAAAATCCTCTTTCTTACCACCAGCCAGGATCGTCAATGTACCTGCTTTGGCACCGGTATCTCCTCCTGTTACAGGGGCATCTACTGCATGAAGCCCTGCTTTTTCTGCCTCTTCCCAGATACGCACAGCCAGTCTGGGGCTCGTGGTTGTCATATCAATCACATAGGTTCCCGGATCAGCATTTGCAATGATTCCATTGTCACCAAAATAAACCTCTTCCACATCCTTTGGATAGCCCACAATGGTGATCACTACGTCACGTCCCTTTGCACACTCAGCTGCTGTATCACACCATACTGCACCCTCTGCAATCACATCCTGAGCCTTAGCCTTTGTACGGGTATAAATGGCAACCTCATATCCTGCCTTTCTCAGATTCCGCACCATGGATTTTCCCATAATTCCCACACCGATAAAACCAATTTTTTTCATTTTTATTTATCTCCTTTCGCTTCTATATCTTTTAAAATAAGCTGAATACAGGTATTGAAATCATTGTTTTCATACCCTCTGTCAATCCCGCACGCTGCCAGGCGTTCTTTTGAAAAGTCCTTCTCATCTGCCAGAAATCTCCGGCACATCTCCGCATATTTAGGCGTATTCTGCGTTTTTTCCCGATCCAGTGCCCTCTGAAGGCGCGTCCCATCATCCACATAGATATAAAGAGGAATCATAACTTCATTTCCGTAATAATTTACCATCTTTTCATAAGAATCCAGTGTTCCTATCATAAGATAATTTCCCTGTTTCAGATCGATCTGGCCATCGTCAGCGGTAAAGTAACTCCATGGTCCAAACACTGTATCATAGGTTCTGCACTCAATCACCTTGCCCTGACTCTCCAGCTTCTTTAAACGTGCTTCATCTGTAAAATAATACTCCACACCCTCCTGTTCCCCGTCCCTGATGGGCCGGGTGGTGTACATACGCACTGTGCCGTATTCAGGAAACCGACGCACCAGCTCCTTGTAAATCGTGTCTTTACCGGCAGCACTTTTTCCCATGACATAAAAAATATATCCCATTTTCCTGTTCTTCCTGTTAAATATTCTGTCTAAATGGCCTGTTCTGATACAAGTATTGTCTCCAGCGTCTGATCCGACAGCCCCTGTACCGGAAGCCCCTTCCTGATATAATCCAGAATCACCTCCAGAAGCTGCTCCGTTATACATTCCCCCGGAGCAATCAGAGGGATACCCGGCGGATAGATATAGACAAATTCCCCGGATATTTTCCCTGCGCTTTCCCTGAGAGGTATTCTCGCAGTTTTTCCATCAATGGCCTCCCGGATGGAGCACCGGGTCTTTGCCTCTATGGCATAGACGCAGTCAGAGCCGGCCCCTTCCCGGCCCTGTAATTCCATTTTCCCGGAAGGGAGGCCTTCCTTATCAATAGCAAGAAGGGCAGCTCTCAGCCGTTCAAGTCCTGCTTTACTGTCTCCAACAGCCGTTATAGCTGTCACATAATCTGCCCCGCACATTTCCATTTCCAGATGGTACTGTTTCCGCAGAAGCTCCGACAGCCCCTCCCCGTCAAAGGACGCATACCGGGTAGATATCACAACTTTAGAAGGGTCCAGATCAAAAATTCCATACCGGCCTTTTAATTCCCTTCCCACCAGACGCAGGTTCTTCATAGCAGACAGGCTTTCTCTCATCTCCAAAAGGCTGTCTGCAAACTTCCTCATACCATCCTTCCTGCGCAGCTGCTCCATCTGAAATATACCATTTTCAATCGATGCCATTAACACATAAGACGGACTGCTGCTCTGAACTATATGCAGGTACCGTTCCACAGCTTCCATATCCATATAGGCGCTTCCGTCCGGTCCATTGCATTTCATATGAAGCACAGCCGTCTGGGTCAGGCTGGGAAGGGTCTTATGTACGCTCTGTATCACTACATCTGCCCCAAGCTCCAGAGCAGACTGCGGAAATATTTCACTGTATCTGAAATGAGCCCCGTGAGCTTCATCCACAATCAGAGGAAGTCCGGCCCGATGGACTATTTTTGCAATTTCACCCACATCTGACACAATTCCATCATAAGTAGGCGACACGATGAGAACCGCCCGTATATCAGGCTGCTCCTTCAGGGACTTTTCCACATCCTCCGGCAAAATTCCTCCCTGTATCCCCCATTCCTTTGTGGACTGTGGATAAACGTATGAAACCTGTAAATGGTGAAGGTAAATCCCATTATATACTGCCTTATGGCAATTACGCCCGATCAGAATCCGTTCTCCCCAATGCACACAGCCGCATACAGCCGCCAAAAGCCCCGATGTACTTCCATTTACCAGATACCGGGTACGGTCTGCTCCATACAGCCCGGCAGCCCACTCCATAGATTCCTTTAAAATTCCCTCCGGATGATGAAGATTGTCAAAGCCGTCAATTTCTGTAATATCTACCTCAAAGGGGTTTGGAAATTCCATTCCCTGATAAAAGGCCCTTCCATCCGCTTCCTCTCCCCATTTCAGTCTCTTATGGCCCGGCATGTGAAAGGGATATATCCCTATTTTTCCATAGTGCTTTAAACGGTTAATCAGAAGGTCTTCTTCTCTCATATGGTCCTTCCTCCCGTATTGAGCCGATCCTTTCTCCGTTCCACCACCTGAATCATCACACTGCGGAGCTGACGCCGGTTTTTTACCACCAGAGTCTTTTCCTGATAGCGTTCCGCGATACTGCGGTACTGGCGCTTCTTCTTTCTGCTGCGCCCCTTGTGAAGAATCCACCATACGAATTCCCAGTCCATTTTTTCAACGCAGCCGTCTCCCATATCTTCTCTGGTTTTTCCTTTATAAACATGGGAGCGTATCAGCGCCTGCCACAGACAGATCCATCTGGGATAATTCATAAAAATAATCAGATCCGCTTCCATTAACCGGCGCTCCTGACTGAACCCCGTATAATTTCCGTCAATGATCCAGCCTCTATTTTCGTTTTCATCCAGAAAATCTTCTGCCATCCTCCTGGCTGTCTCCCGGTCCCGTTCCTTCCATCCCGGTTCAAACTGAATCCGGTCCAGATGCAGAACCGGACACCGGAATAATTTTCCCAGCTTTTTAGCTAATGTGGATTTTCCCGCGCCGCTATAGCCGATTACCGCAATCTTCACACCTTTCACCTGCTTTCTTCTGATTAGTTCTTTTGGTATTATCATACCACTTTTACGGGGGGTTTGTCTTGTGGAAATTAAAAATACCCCAAGCATCTGCTGCTTGAGGTATTTTTCAACGGAAAAAGCGAAGCATCCCAAAATCCTCTGTTATATTCTTCTCCTTCATAACTCTCAGATAATCCAGCCTTGCTGTTTCAATATGTTCAGCCAGCGCCTGCTGCGCCAGTCTGCTGTCTCCTGACTTAAGACCCTCTAAAATCATTTGATGATCCCTGTATGCTTTATCCTGATATTTACGCTCCAGATATGAAATCATCCTTACCCGACGGCACTGAAGGAGCAGGCTTTCATGAAAACGTATCAGCTTTTTATTCCGCGAAAGATTTACAAGATAATCATGGAATTGCTGGTCTGCTTCAAAATTTTCTTTAATCCTTCCGGCAATATTGGCATCCTCCATATTCCGGTTAATCCGCTCCAGCTCTATCAGCCTTGTTTCACTGATCCCTTTTTCAGCAGCAATGCGTATAGCCGTAACCTCAATTCCCTCTCTGGCGTCAAAAAGATCTATGATTTCTTCTTCCGTAATCGGACTGACCTGATAACTCTTCCCTGCTCCTGCATCCACAATCAGATTATCGCCTTCAAGCCGCTGCAATGCCTGACGGATCGGCGTCCTGCTCATTCCCAGTTTTTTACTTAAAGTAAAATCTGATACAATCTGCCCCGGTATCAGCTCAAAATTACAGATCATATTTTTAATATCCTCATATGCCTGATCCACTAACGATATTGTTTTTTCCATAATTATCAGCACCCCCTTTTACATCCTGCGTTTTTTGTACATATTTGGATATTATATCACAGAATTTGCGAATCGGATAGGAAAAAGGCTGCAGAGCTCTTTTTTAATTGTTTTCCCTGCAGCCTTTTCTTTATATCCGATCCATAATACATCTCATATTCTCATAGGATGCTTTCGCTGAACTGACCATATCCGGAAAATAGAAGGATTCTACACTGACAGCTCCTGTATATCCCGTTTCTTTCAGTGCTCTTAAGGTTTCTTCAAAATCATAATGCCCATGCCCTACATACCAGCGGTCACTGTCTGCGACATGCACATGGCAGATTTTTCCCTGAGCTAACCGAATTGAATTTGCAATATCTCTTTCTTCGATATTCATATGATACGTATCCAGATGCAGCTGCAGCCATGGAGACCCAACCAGTTCCAGAAGCTCAAGCCCTTCCTCTACGGTATTAATCACATCGCTTTCATACCTGTTGATAACCTCAAGCCCAAGGTATACCTGATATTTTCCCGCTTCTTCTGCACATTCCTGCAAGGCTGAAATTAAATTGGAAAAATAGCTTTCTCTGCTTTCGCAGTCTGATACCTTTCCCTTAATCAGCCCGATAATCACCACAGCATGAGGATAATCAGATGCCGTAAGGATATGTCCCTTAATACGTTCAATTGCAGCCTGTCTTACAGCCGCATCGTCGCTGGATAAAAACACCCTGTCTTTTCCATAGGCAGATCCTGTTCCAATCGAAGTCAAACTCAGGCCAAACTGATCCAATTCCTCCTTTAACTGCTTCCTGTCAAGCTGAGAGGAATCATGGATATGAAGCTCTACGCCATCATACCCTATTTTACGGATCTGTTCAAAGCACCAGTTATCTTCGCCCCGAAAAACCACCGGGGCCTGATCTCTCAGCTTCATGCTGGTACTTGTTATCGCTAACTCCATCGTTTACTCCTTTTCCACACAATCTACATTTTCAATTTCAAAGGGTTCTCCTGCTGTGCCGTGAACCTTTACATTCTTTAAGGTGAGTTCCTTTACATTATTGATAAACACGCCTCGGTTTGTACAGGGTTCAACCTCAGCCATCATTGCGGGATACTCCGGCGTTGGATTTTCCGCAAAATCAATCTCTATGTTTTCCATTGTCACTTTTTCTATTTTGGCTTCCGGAAGTCCATATATAAAGGTTCCTGCCACATGACAATTATGAGCTTCAATGTTGCGGAAGGCCAGTTCTTTTATTCTGGGCGTCCGTTCATCAACCGGAAGCGGTTCCTTTGTGCTTACATAGGTAGAATGTCCGTCAGGATCACAGCACCAGTAGTAGGAATTTACTACAAAGGGTGTTAAAACTCCATCCATCTTAATATCTTCAAACAGAATATCCTCAACTACAGAATCTTCTCCACGGCCTCTTCTGGTCTTTACGCGCAGTCCGCGGTCCGTATCTTCGAAAATACACTTCTTACAGGACAAATGTCTCACCCCGGCAGCAATTTCGCTGCCCAGAGTTACCGCTCCGTGTCCATGTCTCATATAGCACTGTCGAATATCAACATTTCTTGATGAAACCTTATATTTATGTCCCATATAGAACTTACCGGACTTCATGGCAATACAGTCGTCACCTAAGGAGAAATATACGCCTACTACTTCCAGACCGTCTACTGATTCAGGGTCCATTCCATCCGTATTCGGGGACTGCTTGGGATTGAGTACCTTCAAATCAATCCACCGCGTGTGATTGGAAAAATATGGGTGAAGGTTCCAGGCCGGACTGTTCTGAACAGTCAGCCCCTGAACAGTAACATTTTCACAATGATTCAAAAAGATCATTCTTGGGCGGAAGGCTCCTCCGATTTTCTCACGGCCTTCCCCCTTCCACCAGTTTTCATAGCTGGCATTTCCATCCAGAGTTCCTTCACCGGTAATTACCACATCTGAAACATGAATACCCGTAAGAATAGATCCGAACATATCCAGAGGATTTCCCTCCCATGTTCCCAGATTATATTCATCCGTCTCATCATAGCTCTCAATCAGTCCCGGTAAAATGGGAAATTTCTCCCGTTCCGTATAAGCAGAAATCACTGCTCCTTCCCCAATATCCAGTGTCATATGGCTCTTCAGAAAGATACTGGATACTTTATAAACTCCTTTGGGAATATACACTCTTCCGTGCTCCGGACAGGATGACACCGCCGCCTGAATAGCAACTGTATCATCATGCTTTCCATCGCCTCTCGCTCCGAAACGGCGTACATTCAGGGTTACAAATTCATAATTTGTCTTAAAACGAACCGTCTCTTCTGCTTCCCCATCTGCCACAGCAGTAAGCTCATATTCCGTATCAGGCGTCAGACCGGAAATGGTCTGAACTACCCGATCGGAAGTAAGAATTTCTTTTCCATTTAACAACAGACGATACTTCTTTTCTGTAAAATAAATTCCAAAATCCAAAAATTCAATCGTGACCTTTCTGGATGTCTGAAATATAATCTGAAATTTCATGTTGCGTCCTTTCTTACAATTCGCGTCTTTAACCCTTTACTCCTCCGGCTGCAATACCTTCCACAAACTGATCCTGTGCCAGGAAGAATATAACCAGGGATGGAATCAGTGTAATAACAGATAATGCCAGCGTCTTATTCCAGTCAAATCCGCTTTCCGTATCCATGATCATACGCAGGCCCAGAGAAGCTGTAAATTTCTTTGTAGAATTTAAGTAAATTAACGGACCCATGAAGTCATTGGAGGACCACATAAACTGGAACAGCGCGCAGGATACCAGTGAAGGCTGAACCATGGGAAGCACTACGTAGATGAAACGCTTAAAGGAATTGCAGCCGTCAATCTCCGCAGCCTCCTCCAGCTCTCTTGAAATTCCTCTCATGAACTGAACCAGCATAAATACAAAGTAGGTATCACAGGCAAAAAAGCTCGGCACAACTAAAGGCAGGTAGGAATCCACCCAGCCCCATTTTGTAAACAATAAGAACTGAGGCACATTTAACACTACCTGAGGCAGAAACAGCGTGGAAAGCATCAGTGCAAACCAAAAGCCCCGGGCCTTAAACTGAAACCGTGAAAAACCATATGCTGCAATGGCTGAGGAAACAACGGTTCCTACTACCTTTGGTATAACAAATTTATAGGTATTGACCATATATCTGCCAAACTGATAGGTACTGGCGAACCAGCCGTTTTTATAGCCGTCCAGCGTAAACTCCTTCGGAATAAAACCGATGGAACCAAAGATCTCCGCATTGGTTGCTTTAAAGGAAGCTCCTACCATCCATATCATGGGGTAGATCATTACAAGCCCCACTGCAATCAGAATTATGTAGCGTGCTATGGTCTGAATTTTGTATTTTTGTTGTCTGGTCATTTTAATTCCTACCTTTCTTCATCACCATAATACACCCAATGCTTCTGACTGATAAACGAAACTGCCGTCAGCACTGCAACAATAAAGAACAGCAGCCATGCCATAGCACTGGCAAGTCCCATATCATATGTCTTAAATGCATTCTGATAGATCAGGATGGAAATCAGGGTTGTAGAACCTAAGGGGCCGCCCTTGGTAATCATAAACGGTCCATTAAACTCCTGGAATGCCTGACACAGCTGAGTAACCAGATTGTAGAAAATAACCGGTGTAATCAGCGGAATGGTAATCTTTAAAAACTGTGTAAATTTTCCTGCTCCGTCAATGGATGCCGCTTCATACAGATCCTGCGGAACGCCCTTTAATGCAGCTAGGAAAATAACCATAGCTGATCCAAACTGCCATACGCGAAGGAGACAGATTACAAACAGAGCATAATCCGGGCTTCCAAGCCAGTTAATCGGCTTTACTCCAAATAATCCGATAATGGTGTTAACCAGACCTTCATTCTGGAAAAGGAACTGCCATAAAACAGCAATCGCAACTGAACCTCCCAGAATAGACGGGATATAATACGCTGTACGGAAAAGGTTAATTCCCTTGATCTTAAAGTTAAGAAGATATGCGATAAACAGCGCAAACAGCAGTTTTAAGGGTACTGTCATAAAGGCATACTTAAAGGTTACAATATAGGACTTTAAGTATTTTGCCGTATCGACAATCTTCTCATAATTTGCAAATCCTATATTTTCTACAGATTCCTTGAACAGATTATAGTTCGTAAAGCTATAGAAAAGAGAGGACATAAACGGATAAAATTTAAAAACGAGAAAACCAATGATCCAGATAGCAATATATGCATATCCTATGTTCTGTCTGGATGCACGGGTCATTTTTTTTGTCTTTTTCTGCATAAGGCATTCTCCATTCTATGCTTCATCCTGTTTTTCCAGCTTCAGATATTCGCCGTAGGCCATCATGAAAACTCCTACGCCCTTCTCTTCATCTGAAACCACCGGTTCGGAAAGATAGTATTCTACGCTTCCATCCCGCTCATCCTTGGGGCCTAATCCGGCCACCAGACAGATGCCCGTCAGATGCCAGCCATCTTCATCCTGCTGTAACTTTTCTCTTTCCAGGCCGTCAAAGATCTCTTCGCCTCTCCTGCGCCATTTTTCTTCCTGTAAGATGCCCAGACGGCAGCCCTTTAAAATCGCATATGCAATCATAGCGGATCCAGATGTTTCCAGATAATTGCCTTCCAGCTCAGGCATATCTACCAGCTGATAAAACAGCTTTGTTTTTTCATCCTGATACTGCATAATTCCTGCCAAAGCTTCTTTAAACAGCCGCTTATATGTACTCAGATGCTCAAAGCTCTCCTCGGGAATCAGGCCGCAGCAGTCAATCAGCGCCATCAGATACCATCCGATGGAGCGCAGCCAGAAATTGTGGGAGCAGCCTGTTGTTTTGTCTGCCCAGATCATCTGGCGCTTCTCGTCATATGCGTGGTAATACAGTTTTTTCTCTTCATCAAACAGATATTTTCTGGCGTTTAAAAACTGGCCTGTAATATCATTGTAGCGCTCTCCGCCGTTAAATCTCTTTTCGTATTCCAGATAAAGAGGCTGCCCCATATATAATCCGTCCAGCCAGATCTGATACGGATAGATCTGCTTATGCCAGAAGCTTCCGCAGTCTGTACGGGGATGTGTTTCCAGCTGTCCTCTGATATGGTCCAGCGCAGTTTTATACTTTTCTTCCCCTGTTTTGTCATAAAGGAAATACAGCACCCGCCCGTTGTTTACCTTGTCCAGATTGTAATCCTCAGGGACATAGTAGCGGATGGTTCCATCCTCCTGTATATACCGGTCCATAAATGTCCGGATGCAGTTGATGTACTTTTCATCTCCGGTGGCTTCATACAGATACTGGGCTCCTAACATAACACAGCCATCTTCATAATTCCAGACAGCACGCTGTCTGGAATTATAATCTTCAATCCACTTATCTATATAAGCATTTATTATTTCTCTGTTTTCCATGATTACTGCCTTTCCAAGCTTAATATGGATTGCTTGCATAAACCTCATTGATACTGTCAATCAGATACTGTGCCAGCATCTCTACATCCTGTCCGCTGCTGAGTCCCTCAAATACCTCATAGTAGATACCTGTAGAATCCTTTAATGCGGAATTCTCAAAGTTTGGATCAAGTGCAAAGTTTGCAACCTTCATAACTGCCTGATTGCCCTCATAGGTAAGGCCTTCCAGCTTGCCAAGACCTAACAGAACTTCATTTGCATAAGTGTTAGCCAGCATACCGCGCTCTGTGCCCATAAGCTCAATACCCTTTGGATCATTGATAAGGAAATCTAACAGCATAGCAGCCTCTTTTTTGTGCTCAGAGGTTTCTGTAATTGCAAAGCAGGAAGAAATCTTTGTAAGTCCTGCCTCATACTCTCCGCCCTTAAGGAACTCACCAAGTACAAACTCCTGATCGCCTTCCAGGGAGTTAGCAAATTTCTCCTGAGCAGAATCCCACTCATAGAAGCCGGCATACTGTCCGTTGATCCAACCCGGATTCTTCTCCAGAACTGTAGCGCCGTCGCCCTTTAACTGAGCAATGCTTGGAAGAACATGTGCATCCTCTAAGGAATTAATAAATTCAAGACCTTCCTTTACTTCCTCAAGAGAATAATTTAAGGTATTGTTCTCTGCCCATTCTTTTCCGTATTTTCCTTCCAGATAATACATCATCAGAAGCATTCTCTCATATTCATACATAGCCAGAGGATAGTACTCATCGCCTAATTTCTCCTTAAATGTGGTTCCTGCTGCAATCAGCTCATCCCAGCTTGTAGGAAGGGCAATACCGGCTTTGTCAAAGGTGGTTTTATTCCAGTAGAAGCACTTTCCTGTAGTACCGATCGGAATCGCCTGCTGCTTGCCGCCTACTACACACTGCTCCAGAAGATTTGCCGGATAGTTTTCCATATTGATTACATCTGCGAACTGGGTCAGATCTACGAATTTAGAACCGTCGCTGGAGAACTGATACAGCCAGTTCCAGTTAACCTGCATCAGATCAGGTGCTGTACCGCCGCTGAGCTGGGTAGCTACCTTCTCAGCCCATCCGTCCCAGGCTCCGTACTCGCACTCTACCTTGATATTAGGATATTTTTCCATAAATGCCTGACATGCTGCCTCTGTTGCCTTATGTCTGGCATCACCTCCCCACCAACTGAAACGCAGAGTAACTTCTCCGTCCGCAGCTGCAGCCTCTTCCTTATCTGCAGCTGCGGAAGTCTCTCCGCCCTCAGCCTTTGTCTCTTCCTTCTTGGTCTCTTCAGGCTTTCCTGTAGGTCCGCAGGCTGTAAGCCCTGCAACCATAGATACTGCCAGACCTGCTGCTGCCACACGCTTCATCAATTCCTTTTTCATTTTCTTCCTCCTGTTTCACACATTATTCCGAAATGCAGCTGTTTCTCGTAAAACAGCACACTTCCTTTTACTTGTAGTTTTATATTAGTACATAGTTTATGCAATGTCAATAGATTATTGTTTATTTTGTATGTATACACTATTATTTTATATATGTATACATACATTTTCTATATCTATTCTCCAGTTTAACATACCTTTTTCACAGCCTATGAATAAATCCTTTTCAAATTATCCAAACTATATTTTGACATATTTATTGACTTATATAGTATAAAAATAGTATCACGGAGGTGAAAGGAGTGGATATTTGTATGCTGAAAGAATACCTTGAAAAAGCCTATGGATATAATGAGCCTATTTTTATCAGTGAAATTCAGTTAGAAGGTATCAGCGATAATGCTCTGCGGCAATACTTCAAGAGAATGGTTCAGTCAGGGGATATTATTCGGTTTGATACCGGGGTTTATTATCTTCCCAAGGCATCTCGTATCCTGAAAAAAAGCTATTTAGATCCAATGAAAGTTATTATACGAAAATATATAAAAAATGCCGGAGAAACCTATGGATATTTTTCTGGCGCCACTTTTGCAAACCAGATTGGTCTGACAACGCAAATGCCCACTGTACTGGAAATTGTAACATCCAGAGAATCCACCAAGGGACGTATCGTTACAGTAGGTTCGCAGAAGGTTCGCTTGAAACGTCCATCTATCGAAATTACTTCTGAGAATGCAGGATTGCTACAGCTTTTGGATATTGTTTCTCAGGCTAACTTATATTCGGAATATCCAGAACAGAAAATGGGAGAAATATTGAAACGTTATGTAAGAAATCAACGTTATACCAGAGAAAGTCTTATGAACTCACTGCCAGCCATTACAGGTACAACAGCAAAAAATTTGATTAAATGGGGAATTATTTATGAATTTACATCTTGATCGTGAGGCTTTTACGGAACTTGTAACTGCGGCCTCACATGAATTACACATACCTTCAAGCATTATAGAAAAAGATTACTATGTAACACTTGCATTGCGGGAATTATCTGCCCGTATCAATGGAATGATATTTAAAGGCGGCACATCTTTGACAAAATGCTACCAAATTTTAGAACGTTTTTCCGAAGATATTGATATTTCTTATGCCGCCTCTGAGGGAGTCCCCGGGGAAAGCAAGAAAGACAGCTCAAAAGGTCTATTGTTTCCTCTATGGATGCGTTGCAGTTTCCAATCGAGAATCTTGAAGAGACACGGAGCCGACGCAGTTATAACTGTTATCGGGTCAGCTATCCAAGCCTCTATTCACCGTCCCTGGAACTGAAAACACAGCTGGTCATTGAAACATATATCGCACTGCTTCCTTTTCCAACGGTTCAGAGGATGACCGATAACTATATTTATCGTTTTCTAAAACTTACCGACCAGATAAATCTGGCAGAAGAATTTAATCTTATGCCATTTGAAATAACAACGCAGGCAATCGAACGGACACTGGTTGATAAAATATTTGCCATTTGCGATTATTATATGACAGGGAAAACAGAACGGCATTCGCGTCATCTGTATGATATATATAAGATATTGGAGTATATATCGCCAGATACATCATTGTCCAAACTGATACAGGAAGTCCGAAAACTTCGGGAGCCCCTGTCTATCTGTCCTTCAGCAAAGCAAGATATATGTATCAATCACATTTTAACAGAAATTCTTGAAAGTGCTGTATATCGAACAGATTATGAAATCATTACAGGAAAATTACTTTTTACATATGTTCCATATGAAACCGTTATTGAAGGAATAAACAAAATAATTGAACAGGGCTATTTTAATTAAAGTACTTTTTTTATACAAAAACAGAATACTCCTGCCTTGCAGCAGGCAGGAGCATCTCAAACAATTCTTCTATTTATCAGGCTTTTTCATCTCATCCATCCACTCCCCGCAAAGCTTTATCCAGCCTGCTACATGAGGATCTGCAAACCGTTCCTTATCCGGCTCTGCCACCTCATCCGTAGCCAGCGACAATCCATGCTCCCCAAAGGGATACACATGATACTCAAAGGGAATTTTATATTTTGACAGCTGCTTTACAAAAAGCAGGGAATTTTCTACCGGAACCGTTGGATCTTCTGCCGTATGCCACAGAAATACAGGCGGAGTGTCCTGATCCACATGATTTTCCAGACTGAAAAACTGTTGTTTTTCCAAATCATCTCCTGCCAGCATCTCAAAGCTTCCTCTGTGGGCCCATTCCCCGGCAGAAATCACCGGGTATCCCAGAATCAGGCCATCCGGTCTTATGCTCTCAGCCTGATCCTTTGAAAATATCTCCGGTTCATTCCACAGCACTCCCAAACTGGCAGCCACATGGCCCCCTGCTGAAAAACCGCACAGAAATACAGATTTTTCTGGTTCCCACATCCGGACCATTTTCACAGCCTCTGCCGCCTGCTTCACCGGTTCTGCTCCAAGAACCTCTCCCGGACCTGCCACACTGTAATACAGAATCCACGGCTTCCATCCAAGGGCTGCAAAAGCTTTTGCCACCGGCTCCCCCTCTCTGGGCGAAAGCCACTGATACCCGCCTCCGGGGCAGATAATCACACTCCCCTTCCAGTCCTGATTCCGGAAAGCTTCCATTCCTTCTGCTTCTTCCAGTATTCCATTTCCCGTAACCCCATATCTCATATAGTCCCGCTCCGTCAGCCTTCGTATTTTACATCAAAACCAAAATATTCATTCACATTATTAAAGCAGACATCCTCTATGATTTTCTGCAAAGCTTTCTCTCCGGCAAAATACTCTCCCCGCTCTGCCAGCTTTCCGAGATAATCGCAGAATACTCTCCTGTACAGCTCATGGCGCGGATAGGAAATAAAGCTTCGGCTGTCTGTCAGCATTCCTACAGACAGGCTGACCGGATAGAGGTTTGCACAGGCCTCAAACTGACGGCTGATTCCAAATGCCTGATCGTTAAACCACCAGGGTGCTCCCAGCTGAACCTTTCCTTTCACTCCGCCTCCACAAAAGCCTGCTGCCAGAATAGCCCATGTTTCAATCTTTGTTCCGTCCAACGGATAGATAATAGTCTTTGGAAGCTCATCAATCAGGGTCAGGCGGTTTAAAAGCTCTCCCACACTGGTTACGGAGCACTGATCATCTGCACAGTCAAAGCCCGTAGAATGGCCCGTTTCCGCTACGCCCCTTGTATTGGCGTCCAGATAGGTACCGATATGAAGCTGCATCACATAACCATTCCGGTTATACCGGCGTCCCATCTCAAAGAGAAATGCGCTGCGGTACTGATCCTCTTCCTTTGCTGTCAGAGGCTCATTTTTTCTTGCCTTATCAAAAATCCGGTCAATTTCCCCGGAGGTATAATTCTCCCATGTAAAGTGAGGAATTCCGTCATCGCTTACCGTTGTGCCTGTAATCTCCTGAAAATATTTCAGTCTTGCCTCCAGAGCATCCAGCATATGCTCAAAGGAATCAATCTTAATTCCTGAAACCGCCTCTAACTGATCCAGATATGATGAAAATCCATCTTTTTCTAAAAACATGGCCTGATCCGGGCGGAATGCAGTAATTACCCGTGTAAACATCTTTTCCTTATTCAAAGCAATATGGCAGTGAAGATCATCTATCGGGTCCTCTGTGGTGCTTACCAGCCTTACATTGGAATGCTCCATGCACCAGCGTCTTGTCATATGCTCTTTATGGATCATTTCCTTTGTCTTCTGATAAATTTCCTCCGCATTTTCCTCTGTCACCGGCTCATCAATATCAAAATATCGCTTTAATTCCATGGCGCACCAGATATAGATGGGATTTCCGGCTAATGCCGGAAGAATCGAAGCAAAAGCCAGATATTTTTCGTGAAAATCTGCATCTCCGGTAATATACCTTTCATCAATGCCGAAGGTACGCATGGCTCTCCATTTATAATGATCGCCCCTGAGCCACATTTCTCCCAGATCCTCAAATTCCTTATCTTCCAGAATCTCTGAGGGCTGCAGATGGCAGTGATAATCAATGATAGGCATATGCTCCGCATACTTATGATAAAGGTGCCGCCCTGTTTCTGTTGTCAGAAATAATTCCTCATCAAACCTTGTGTTCATTTTCCTGCCCCCTTAGAATCCGATCAATGCTCCGCCGTCTACCGGAATACAGCTTCCGCTGATATATCTGGCTGCATCACTGGATAAAAAGGCTGCGCACATACCTACATCCATAGGATCACCCACGGTTTTTGCAGGGATTCTTCCCATGATTTTTGCCAGACGGGGCGGATCATTGTCTACAGCCTTGTGGAACATGGGCGTATCAATCCATCCGGGAGCAATTGCATTTACTGTAACTCCGTATTCTGCCAGCTCTGCAGTCAGAGTATGGATCATGCCCAGAAAACCTGCCTTTGCAGTAGAATATCCGGCAACCTGCGGCTGTCCGATATAGCTGGTCATGCTTGCCTGGAAAATGATTCTGCCGCGCTTCTGCTCCTTCATATATGGAACAACCGCCTTTGTCATAGCAAAAGAACCTACCAGATGTACATCCAGCACACGCTTATAATCCTCTACTGTCATATCCCAGATAAACTTCTTGCAGTGGTTTCCGGCATTATTTACCAGAATATCCACTCTTCCATGTTCCTTTACAATACGGTCTACCAGTTCGCCTGCATGATCCGTATCTGTAATATCAAACTGGTAAAAGGCTGCCTGAGAGCCAAATTCCTCCAGCGCCTCTGCCGCCTGCTCCGGCGCTTCAAAGCTTACTACGCATACCTTTGCCCCGGCGCTTACCAGACACCGTGTTACCGCCAATCCAAGTCCGGTAGAACCGCCCGTTACGATTGCTACCTGACCGGACAGGTCATACCAGTTTGCCATTTTAAACTCATTCATTTCTTTTTCTGTAAATGCAGCCACCTTTAAGTCCTCCTTCTATAACCGGCATTTCTTTTCAAATACCTCCTGGGTATCCTGATATTTATAGGGAATATAAAATTCTCTGTGTCCCAATGCTTCACTTTTGGTAGGTCTTCCTCCCGCGGTTTCCGCTATGTACTCTGCAAGAACGTCTGCCATCTCATTCAGGCTTATGTTTCCTTCCAGAACAGGGCCTGCGTCAAAATCCATATCCTCTTCCATCCGTTTATACGTTTCACTGTTTCCTGTCAGCTTAATGCAGGGCGCCACTGCATTTCCAACCACATTTCCCCGTCCGGTAATCAGAATTACCAGATGGGCTCCGCAGCTGGTCAGATCCATCAGCCCCTCATTGTCATTTGGGTTGGTAATCCCAAACTGCATCCAGTAGGGGTCCGGTGTAGAATCCAGGAGCCACAGGCCATGTCTTCCCGGATGGCTGGCTACCTTCAGCACCCCCTCGATGGGCTTTGAGCCGCTTTTTATCACAGCCCCCATGCTTTTTTCTTCAATAGTGGACAGGCCTCCGGCAAAATTCCCCGGGCTGACCGAATACTGACGCACAGAGCGGCAATATTCCAACGCCTTATCATAGGTAGAACGAATCTCTCTTTTGGCATTTTCATCTACTCCCCTGCTCTCCAAAAGATCTCCCAGACCGATTGCCTCTACGATTTCTTCAAAAATGGCTGTTCCGCCCAGATCCACCAGCTTATCATAAAAACGGCCCACCACAGCATTTCCGGCCAATCCGCTGGTATAATCGCTTCCTCCGCATTCTGCTCCGATCACCAGATCCTTCATGCCCATCTCTACTCTGGGCGTATCCTCCAGCTGCTTCAAGGCCATCCTTACCCATGCAATTCCTTTTTCCACGGATTTGCGGGTTCCGCCCTCCTGCTGAATAAACATCCAGGAAGCCGGCTTTCCTTCCTTCTCAGCCAGATCTGCCAGCCACTGCGGCTGAACATACTCGCAGCCCAGTCCCACCGCCAGCACGGCTCCCACGTTCGGATGCCGGATCAGGCTGATTAATAAATCTACGGCATACTGATTATCCGTACAGCCGTCAAATCCCACCAGCTCCACATCCGGATGAGCAGACCGCTCTACGATCTGGCGTGCTGCAAATTCAGAGCATTTTACCGTATAAATTACCAGCACCCGGTTTCTGATGCCGGGCGCTCCATTCTTTCTCTTATATCCCTTCCAGGATAATTCCTTCAGGTTCATATCTGCTTCCTCACTCATATCTGGTATCCATGGGCGCTCCTGTTTTTACATCCAGATGACTGGACCGTTCATCATAAAGACTTTTCATCACATGAAGATGAACCCAGCTTCCTTTGGAAATATCTTCCGTTGCCGCCCCGATAGGAACGCCATATTTTATAATCCGCGTTCCGGAGGGGATATCTGACAGGGCAATCTTATGCCCTGCCGGAATATCCGTAACAGCTTCTATGTCTTCTTCCTGATGGTCTCCAATCAGCGCTGCCCTCTCTCCTGTAAGAAGCTCCGACAGGGCCGTAGCCACATTGTCTTCATATGCAACCTGAAATACCCTCTTTTTGCTGTCCATAAAAGCTCCAGCCTTTCCTTATAATATCCCAAACTCCGCAAATGCCTGTGTTGCTGTCATTCCGCCCTCAATGGCCTTTCTCACTGTTTTTTCACCGGAGGCCTTAATCAGAGCTTTCTCAATTACCTCATCCTTGATTTCCTTTGGAATAATCAGGACGCCGTCTATATCGCCAAACACCAGATCGCCGTCATGAATCGTTACCTGCCCGATCTCAATGGTGCAGCGGTAATCGCATACATAGGTACGCACGGAAGAATCCTGAGCCCAGCACTGTGTACAGAATACAGGGAAATTCTGTCCCATAACCTGAGGCGTATCACGGCTGTAGCCGTCCAATACCGCGCCTGCTGCTCCTCTCGCTTTTGCCGTAGCAGTCAAAAGCTCTCCCCACAGGGCAGAATGATGGGCTCCTGTGGCAATGTATACCTCGCCGGGCTTTAACTGGTCAAGCGCCTCTGTCAGATAGCCAAAGGGCTTTTTCGGATTTTCAAATACATCATTTTCCAGCACTGTGCAGGCATACCCTGCTACCTTTAACCGGTTATCCGGCTGGCTGCGGTCCACATAAGCGTCTGCCGGAACCAGCGCCTCCAGAGGGCGGATATTGGCAGGCAGAAACTGATGCTTATATCCCATCTGATCCAGAATATCCCCTACTACAGGCGTATAAAGCTTTTCTTTCATTAAGGCAAATAATTCTTCATCACTGTTCCACTGTTTCATTTCTATTCCAGTCTCCTTGCAATTCATCATATTTCATTTATCAGACAGCCGGACACCCGGTACATCATCAGATCGCCATATTGGGCAGCCACATGAAGGTCTGAGGGAAGTAGGTTAAAATTAACAGGGCAATACCCATTACTGCATAAAATGGAATCATGGTCTTTGCCAGCTTTTCAATCTTAATTCCTGAAATCGCACTTCCGATAAACAGGGTAGATCCAACCGGAGGTGTTAAAAGTCCGATTCCCAGATTCAGAACCATTACCACACCCAGATGAATTGGAGAAAGTCCCAGGGACATCCAGATGGGCAGGATCACCGGTGTCAGCATCAGAATCAGGCAGGCCATCTCGATCAGGCAGCCTAAGAACAGCATCAGCAGGTTCAGCATGATAAGAATCAGAATCTTATTATCTGTAATAGAGAACAGAGCTTCTGATACCATTGACGGTACCTTTAAATAAGTAAGCAGGTAGGTAAATGCACCAGATACGCCTAACAGGATTAAAACCTTTCCAAGAGTCATGGTCACATTGTGGAAAATCTCAGGAAGATCTTTTACAGTAAAGCCCTTGTAAATAAACAGACCTACTACCAGAGACCACACAACTGCACAGGCTGCAGACTCCGTGGTTGTAAATACACCGGTAATTACGCCGACTACAACAAACAGGACGGAAAGCATACCCCAGATGGCCTTAAAGAAGGTTCTCACACAGGCCCTTGGGTTAAAACGGCCTGTTACCGGATAATTTTTCTTAACAGAAACATAGTAGGAGTAGATCATCAGTACAACGGAAAGAATCACACCCGGAACATAGCCTGCTAAAAACAGCTGTCCGATGGATACGCTGGTTACACCGGCTGCAGCCAGCGTATAGATAACCATGTTCTGGCTCGGCGGAACCAGGATACCTTCTACAGAGCTTGCCATGGTCAGACAGGTAGAAAAATCACGGTCATAGCCCTGCTCTTCCATCATCTGAATCTCAATGGGGCCTAAGGATGCGCAGTCTGCGGAAGAGGAACCGGAAATTCCTCCAAAGAAGAAGGATGACACTACGTTTACCATAGCGGCTCCGCCTCTGAACCAGCCAACCAGCTCTTTTGAAAAATCGATCAGCGTAGCCGTAATCCCTCCCGCGCTCATCAGCTCGCCCATCAGGATAAAGAATGGTACTGCCAAAAGTGTATAGGAATTCAGGTTGCTTATAAATTTCAGCGCCATCTGCATGGGATTGATTCCCAGATAAATAAAATCAGCCAGTGACGCAATACCGATTGCATATACGATCGGAACCCTTAAAAACACCAGAGCCAGAAACAGGCCTAATAATATCAATGTAGCAATTACGGTTGTACTCATGCTTCCTTCCTCCTTGTCCACTGAGAAATTAATGCAAAGATATAAGAAACTCCTGTTACAGGCAGAGCCAGATACATCCACGCATAGGGAATATTAAGTCCTGCCATTGTATTGCTTCTGGACTGTTTCATCAGAAGTACACCGTAAACGATCATAAATGCTGCAAAAACCACAATACACAGGGTAGCAAGAACATCCGTTGCAAAAATCTGTCCCTTTTTCATCTTCTCATCAAACATCGTCACCTTCAGATGTTCATCCGTCCGAAGCACTAAGGAAGATCCCAGCATACTCATCCATGTCAGCAAAAACAGAGACAGGGGCTCGCCCCACATGGGAGACTGATGAAGAAAATATCTTCCCACAAAGATATAAAATACAACGGCTACCAGCGCTGCCAGCATCAGCACACACAGATGCTTTACAATACCAAATATCACCCGGTCTATCGGCTCCCACAGCTTTTTAAAATTTTCCATAGCCTTTCCCTTCCTGATGTTCTTGTCTTATTTATACTCGCCGCTTCTCATTTCCTCGATCAGAGCCTGATTTTCCTCTGAGTATCCTTCATAAATACTCTGGCAGGCCTCAGACCACTTATCCAGATCACTTACCTCAAGTCTGGTTACACCCTTTTCCTCAAAGCTGTCAAAGGTCTCCTGGATCTTCTTCTGATTATACTCGTAGCAAACCTTGCCTGCTGCCTCAGAAGCTTCCTTCATCCAGCCCTGCTGCTCCTCTGTCAGAGAATTCCACTTATCCTTATTCATCAGGATAACGCCGCAGCCAAAGGTGTGAGCGTCCGGAATAAAGTAAGGAGCAACTTCATTGTAAGAGTTGGCCATATAGTTGATCACATCGTTTTCTGCTCCGTCTACAACGCCGGACTGAAGGGATGTATATAATTCAGAATACGCAATCGGTGTTGCAGATGCATTCAGAGCCTTCATGGTATTTACCATCAGATCCGTCTCCGGAACACGCATCTTTAATCCCTTCATCATGTCTAAAGAGAAGGTTTCAGGGTTTCCCAGCTTCTTATATGTATTCTCTGTGATAAACATATGACGGGGACCCTCTGTCAGCCATCCTAAAGCCACATATCCGCAGTCAGCCTCATCTACAGAGTCAAGAAGCTTCTGTCCCGTGCTGCTCTTTGCCATTGCTTCAAACTGTTCCATATCCTTAAACAGGAACGGAAGACCTGTTAAACCGATTTTCTCTGCTCCGTAGTTGGAAAGGGAAGAGGCGTTGCCGCGGAAGATATCAAGGGTTCCCATCTGGATGCCCTGCATACACTCTTTTTCATTTCCAAGTGTTCCGTTCAGATACAGCTCTACTTTGATCTGGCCTCCGGACAGCTCCTCAATCTTGCTTGCAAACTCCTTTGCTCCTACGGTTGCACCGTAATCCTCACCATTTACCTCACTCCAACGGAGAGTGATCGCTTCTCCGTTTCCTTTTTCCGGTGCTGCCTCTGCTTCCTTGGATGCAGGTGCATTTCCGCCATCTGCAGACGCGGGAGCACTCTCTGAACCCGAACCGCAGGCTGCCAGTGAAAAGGCGGTACAAACTGCTAATGCTACTGCTGCTATCTGTTTCCTCATGTTACAAATCCTCCTGAATACATTATAATTTTGGCACAAAAACGTTTTTGTTTTGTGGCATATAAATGCCGCATAAAAATAATCACGAGCGCCTTAAAGATATATTAAGAATATACTTACCACCCTCTTTTGTCAATATATTCTGTGTTTTTTAGTTTGTTTAGTAGATATTTTAGTATAATATGCACAATTTCTATTTCTGTGATTTTTACATAAACACAGTTTAAAACTAAACTATTGACAGTACCTTTACTTTTTTTAATGATATTGCTATACTTTACAAAAACGTTTTATTTGGCGTTACTTTAAATTTAATTGTCATTTTTTATAGTATTATAACGAAATGGAGGATTATTTATATGATTATTACCAAATTCGAAAGCTGGTGGGTAGAAAGAGGGAAATGTCTGTTTGATGAACGGCGCCAGGGAGGCGCTAAAATGGGATGGGACGTAATCGTAATCCGTCTTACAACAGATACAGGATTAGAAGGACACGCTGTATGCATGGCTGCCAGAAGCGGAGCTGTCAGTGAATCCTATCTTCAGGAAAGCATTGCCCCGGTTGTTCTTGGGCGTGATCCCCACGACAGAGAAGCGATCTTCCAGGAACTGTGGGTCATCGACCGGCATGAAGCCTTTTTCCCTGTATTTCTTCCCGGCCCTGTAGACGTAGCGCTCTGGGATCTGTGTGCAAAGGAAGCAGGCCTTCCCTTATATAAATATATCGGAGCCTACAGAGACAAGCTTCCCGTCTATGCCAGCAGCAACTTCCTTCCAACCGTACAGGATTATGTAGATGAAGCCCTTTACTATAAGAGCAAAGGCATCAAGGGATACAAAGCGCATCCGGCCGGTCCTGTAGAATTTGACATGAAGGTACATGCGGCGGTCCGTGAAGCCGTCGGAGATGACTTTATCCTGATGACCGATCCGGTCGGAGACTATACCTTAGACGAAGCAATCCGCGTAGGCAGACAGCTTGAAAAACTGAACTATAAATGGTTTGAAGAGCCCTTCCGTGATTTTGAGCTTTATAAGTATTCTGAACTGTGCCGTGCTCTGGATATCCCCATCGCTGCTACAGAAACCACCAGAGGCTGCCACTGGGGAGTCGCTCAGGTAATCGCCCAAAGAGCGGCTGATATCGTCCGGGCAGACGTAAGCTGGAAAGACGGCATCACCGGTGCTTTGAAGATCGCCCATTTAGCGGAGGCCTTCGGACTGAACTGTGAGATTCATACCACCACCATGAATTACATGGATATGGCAAATCTCCATTTAAGCTGTGCGATTAAAAACTGTGAATACTTTGAATACTTTGTACCGGAGGATAATTACCGTCTTCCCATGAAGGGAGATCTCCCAATTGATGAAAACGGTTTCATCCATGTTCCTGATAAGCCCGGCATCGGAGTTGAACTTGATTGGGATCTGATCGAATCTGCCTGCCGCCATTACTGCTGTCAGGAATGGAAACAGGCATAACTTCTACTGAAACAGGCAGTGATAGTTTTCATGTTCATACATAACAAGGTTGCTTTTAAAAACCACATCACTGCCTACATAGACCCGTTTCTGCTCCGGCATCTTTCCGCTGATCAAAAACTCTGTCAGGGTCCGTATTCCAATATACCCCTGAGCATAGGGATTTTTCTGGATCACGTTGTTAAATACGGAACGCCGGAGCCGGTCCGCGGTCATATCAGAAAGGTCAGAGCCTACGGCAAACAGTCTTCCCGCCCGCCCGCTTTCTTCCAGGGCCTCTCCCAGCATAACCGTACCCTGAGAATATACACTGCAGCAGGCAGCTACATCCGGACGGGTGATCTGATTATAAATATTTACATAATTTGTATGATCCATTGTCCAGGAATGGTCAATATACAAAAGGTTTGGACAGCTATTTTCACTCAGATATGCCTTAAATCCTCTGGCAATCGCACTGTGGGCTTCCCACTTGGGATTTCCTCCGCAGAGGAAAATACTTCCAAATTCAGGAATACGGCTCAGAATCAGTTCCGCCATGGTACGTCCGATTACTTCATATTCGGGCTGTATACAGCAAAGGTAATCACAGAATTTTATCTCCGAAGTAATACATACAACGGATATTCCCTCGTCCTGTATCAGTTTCCAGTCCTCTTTTGACGTAATTTCATCAATATGACCTACCGTCAGGATTCCATGAAGCTTGTGTTCCTGTACCATTTTCCTCAGCTGAGCCAAGATACGATCCCTGCTGTGATGATGATAGGGCATTTCAATACATTCCATATTAACGTTGATGGTAGAAAGATAATCATGGATCCCCCTCCACATAGGCGGATAATAATACTGATTGTCTCCATCCTCAGAAGGCACTAAAATCGCGATTCTCTGGGTACTCCGTTTTAAACTGGAAGCCAGCGTATTCGGCTGATACCCCAACTCCTCGGCTGTTCTTCTGATTTTTTCGCGGGTTTCATCACTGACCCCAGATTTGCCGCTCAATGCAAAGTGAACGGAACTGATCGATACTCCTGCTTTTGCTGCTACATCTCTGATCGTTACTTTTGCTTTCAAAAAATGCACCCTTCCCGTTACTGTCGATTATTACTGCTATTATACAACAGTTTGCCAAAAGTTAAATACTTTGTAAAATGAATTTTCAGGAGGAATATACAGAATGTCTGAATTAGAATTAAAAGGAAAAACAGGAATTGTCACCGGAGCCAGCAGCGGTATTGGCTTTCAGATCGCTAATGTCCTGGCAGAAGCCGGAGCAGCTGTCTATGCGATCAGCCGCACCGGAGCGCCAAAAGAAGGAGTGGGCAAGAGTTCTCCGGGTGTGATCCATGTAAAAGGCGATATCGGAGACCAGGCAGCCATGAAAACGCTCCTGGATGAAATTACAGCTTCTACCGGCGGCGTCCTTGACTTTCTCGTCAATAATGCCGGAGCTACCTTTAAATGCCGTGCCGAAGAATTTCCGGAAAATCAGTTTGACCATATCATGGATGTAAACGTAAAATACGTGTTCGAGATGAGCCGCCTCTGCTATCCATTCCTCAAAAAATCCCAGGAAAAAGGCCGGATCATCAACATCACCAGCATGAGTGCCCATCTGGGCTTTTCCGAGGTTGTTCCCTACTGTACCAGCAAGGGAGCAGTCCTTGCCATGACACGCGGTCTGGCGGTAGAATGGGCCGGAGATAATATCTGCGTAAATAGCATTGCTCCCGGCTGGTTTAAGAGCAAGATGCTCACACAGGTAGCCGACCCGGTCAGAGAACAGAAAATCCTCAGCCGTATGCCTTTACACGCTTACGGAGATACCCGCGATCTGGGCGCCATGGCACGCTTCCTCTGCGGACCCGGAGCCGGATACATTACCGGTCAGGACTTTGCTGTAGATGGCGGAGCACTGGCATTTGGATATTGATTTATTGAGCCGTATCCTCCCTATACATACAAAAAATCCAAAAGAATTCCTGGCGCTTTTTGAATAACATGCCACATTTCGGGTATACTAAGTGTTTGAATATATCCCTCATTTCATCAGTATATTTAAGGGATCCTTCTCCTTACATTTGACTTTTCCCTTATTTTTCGATATATTTTAAGGGAAACGAGAGGAGGCTAAGGGAATGAGAATATTCAACTATTCAAAAATCAAAGAGCAAACGTGGGATTCTGAGATTCTTGGATATATTGCAGCAATTTACAGAGAAGTCGGAAAGCAAGAGCAATATCTAAAGCAGCGTCCGGAAGAACTGGAAAAGCTTGTTGAGATTGCAAAAATACAAAGTACCGAAGCATCCAATGCCATCGAGGGAATTGTCACTACCAATACTCGTATCAAGCAGTTGGTGAAAGAAAAAAACACCCCGAAAAATCGTGATGAACAGGAAATTGCCGGATATCGTGACGTACTGAATGTGATCCATGATAACTTTGATGTAATTCCAATCTCCAAAAACTACATTTTGCAATTACACAAAATCATGTACAGTCACATGAATAACCCTCTGGCGGGACAGACTAAAAACCTACAGAACTATATCAGTGCGACTTATCCTGAAGGACATACGGAAATATTATTCACTCCGCTTTCTCCCTTTGAGACACCGGAGGCACTGGATAAAATTTGCGAAGAATATAACCGTGTAATCGGTAACTTTGAAGTAGAGCCGCTGATTGCAATTCCAATCTTTATCCATGACTTTCTATGTATTCATCCGTTCAACGATGGCAACGGAAGAATGAGCCGCCTGCTCACAACCTTGCTGTTATACCGTAACGGCTTCTATGTAGGAAAATACATTTCCCTGGAAGCCAAGATCGCAAATGCTAAAGATCTCTACTATGATGCACTTGCCAGATCCCAAGACAGGTGGCATGAAGGCTGTGAAAATGCTGTACCGTTTATCAAATATCTGCTGAGCACCTTTCTTGCCGCCTATAAAGATTTTGAAGATCGGTTCTCCATCGTAGAAACAAAGCTGCCGGCAGTGGAGATGGTAAGAAAGGCAACACAAAATAAGATTGGGAAATTCACAAAGCAGGACATTCGAGAATTATGCCCATCCCTGAGCATTAGTTCTATCGAAGGTTCTCTGAGAAAATTAGTGAAAGAGGGGGATTTGAAGCGAGAAGGTTCCGGAAAGGCAACTTATTATATTCGCCTGCGGTAAATATCTTTACAATTAACCTCTTTCAGAAACTATCAAAAAGGGAAGGCCAGGATCATCCGGCCTTCCCTTTCTGTATTTACGTAAACAACTATCTTTTACTTACGCCTCTTCATAAGAGATTTCCATCTTTACCTTTCCGCTGTGATAACGTACCAGTGAGAAGATGATCGCACCTGCCAGCACAACAATATTGATGATGATCATCTTAATATCGGCTGCCATTGCATTAGAGATTAGCTGGAAAGCTGCCACGCCTGCACAGGAGTACATTAACAGTCTGTACGCCCAGTCAGGCATATGGAACATGGACTTTGCCCACAGGTCCGGAAGCATTTTCGGCATCTTCAGGTAGCCAATTGCATATACGATGGAACGGAGATATGTAATAAACATTACAAGGTCTGCAATCTGGTTTACACTCAGATCCAGTGCCAGCGGCACGATTGTCAGCAGATACCATACAAACAGCCATTTATGAGGGGTGCGGTATTTGGGATGAAGCTCGCCCATGGACTTGGGGAACCAGCCGTCTCTGGATGCCTGTACCAGAGGCTTTGTGATATACGCAACTGTAACATTTAAGGTAGTAGCTGTCGCTCCCAGAGCACCTGCTACGATGAAGAACAGGAACAGAGGCTTGTTAAAGATCACCTCAGCTACCAGAGTAAGAGGCTGTCCTGCCACCTGCTCCACCGGAAGCACGCCAGATGCCACGATAGAAAGCAGAGAGAACATAATTGCTACAAACGCAGTGGAAATAATAATGGTAGTCGGAATATCCTTCTTTGGATTCTTACATTCACCTGAGAATGAGATCAGCTCAGATGCTCCCAAGACTGCATAGTTTAAAAATGCTCCGCCTGCGAAGATACCTACTACGCCATGAGTTGTAAATCCCGGATTTTTAAAGTAATTTGCAAAGTCTACATGGGGCATACCACAGACAATGAATAAAAGGATCGCTCCCACCAGAGCTACTGTCAGGAAGTTTTCTACCTTTGCCATGATATTGATTCCAAAGAAGTTTACAATAAAGAATAAGGTTGCAATCGCCATAGCAACAATCTTTGGATTGGATGTTGGGAACAATGCCTGGAAATACTCTGCAAAGGACAGAGCATACATACAGATTCCCATCTCTCCCAGGAAATAGATGATGATCCATGCTCCTGCCCATTTCTCTCCTACAAACATGGACCATACGGTATAGTTTCCGCCTTTAAAACGGGCGATACTGGAACTTAAAATACTGGGAACTGCAAAGAACAGGGCAAAAAAGGTTGCTATCAGATAGGAAATAAAGACGGAACGTCCTGTCCGATCAATTCCGATACCGGTTAATGTCATAACACCGGCTCCGATGATCATGCCTACTGCAATTCCAAATAGATCCTTTCGGCTTAAGACCTGCTTATATCCTACATCTTCACTCATTCTGCATCCTCCTCTTTATGAACGATCTGCGTCTTTTCTTACATCCAGACAGCTCTCACACAATTTCACCAGCAGCTCATAGGATTTCTCCATGGACTGAATACAAGTATATTCATAAATGGTGTGACAGTTATCGCCTCCGGTAAACAGATTGGGACAGGGAAGTCCTTTAAATGTTATTTCCGCTCCGTCTACACCCCCGCGTACAGGAATGATCACCGGCTCAATCCCCAGTTCCTCCATTGCTTTTACTGCATTATCAATGATAAACGGGAAATTCAGGATCTTATCCCTCATATTGTGCATCACATCTTCAAAATGAATGCTGACCGTATCTTCCCCGTATTTCTTATTGAGAAACTCTCCGATTGCCAGAAGGGCATTCTTCTTTTCCGTGAATTTACTCATCTCATGATCCCGGACCAGATAACGCATGGAAGTGTTTCCCACATCTCCGTGAATCTCTGCCAGATGGGTAAAACCTTCTCTTCCTTCCGTATTTGCCGGTATCTCCAGGGGATTTAAAAGGCTGTGGAGTTCCATCGCAATGTGCATGGAATTGACCATTCTGTTTTTCGCATATCCGGTATGGGCTACCTCTCCTTTTACCTCCACATATGCAATTCCGCAGTTGAAATTGTCATAATAGAATTCACCCAGTTCTCCGCCATCCATAGAATAGGCAAAATCGCAGTTAAATTTTTCCAGATTGAAATTCAGAGTGCTCTTCCCGATCTCTTCATCACAGGTAAAGCAGATATTTACCTGGCCATGGCCGATTTCAGGATGAGTCATCAGCGTCTTTGCCATCTGCATGATCACAGCTACGCCGCTTTTGTCATCCGCACCTAAAAGAGTGGTTCCATCGCCAACGATCAGATCTTTTCCCTTATAGACCTTCAGTCTTGGGAACTTTTCGGTTGAGAAGATAATATGTTTCTCCTCATTCAATACAATATCTTCCCCATCATAGTTTTCTATGATCCTTGGATGTATGTTGCAGCCCGGAAGATCTGGCGCCGTATCCATATGGGCGGTAAAACCGATCGCCGGAATCCCATCCCCGCTGTTAGAAGGAATAGACGCATATACTGCCCCGTATTCATCCATCTCCGCATTTTCTACGCCCATTTCCAAAAGCTCTTTTACCAGCAGCCTTCCCAGATCCTTCTGCTTCTCCGTACTGGGAATGGTCTGGCTTCCATGCTGTGACTGCGTGTCAATGCTTACATACCTGAGAAACCGTTCTACTAACTCCATCATTGTTTTTGCTCTTCCTCCTTTATTTACATTTCTGCCAAAAAATGTTCCACATTTTCAATGCTTTTCTGAGACAGACGCAGGGTACACTGCTCCGAACTTCCTGCACACCGCTCTGTATAGATCATATTTGGACATTCATGCAGCTGTTCCCATGTATCCCCGATTCCAACCCCATCACAGAGATAATAATTGTCTTTGCAGGACAGCCACTGTTTCATCGCTTCCACATCAAATGTAGGACCTATGGACGTATTAACAATGATTTTTCCATTTCCAAACAGCTTAAACTCTTTTTCCTTTAACAGACAGGTGTTTTTCGGAAGAAGCGTACAGATTATATCATTTTCCTTTAACAGTTCTTCTAATGGACGGCGGCAAATCCCCAGTTTTTCCGCCTCTTCGCAGCATCTTAAATCCGAATAGGACACGTCTGCATCCATAAGCTTTAAAATTTTTGCCAGCTTAAAGCCGGTATTTCCCATTCCTACAATTCCAATCTTCTGATTGTAAAACTCATTAGGACGTTCTCTCCACTGATGTCCGTTAAAACCATGAAGCAGATCTGCCAGAGCGCTTACCGCAAACTCAATGACTCCTCCATCGCCGTAATCTGTGATCCCGCGTACAACAATGCCCCGTTCTCTGGCATATGCCACATCTACATTGGAACTTTTTTCATTATACAGAGTACAGCACATTCCGATGTATTTGAGCTTCGGGCATTTTTCCATGATTTCCTTTGTAATGAGCGTACAGTATGATACCATCAGACAGTCCGCATCCTTTACTCTCTCCGTGATCTCATCTGTATCGACAGGAAAATCATCATAAAAAACCGCTTCCCCAGACAGCTCTCTGAGACGATTTTTTGCCCACTCATTCATTCCCGTATTGTCTACTACTACTGTCTTTTGAAACATGATTTTACATTCCCTCCTATCTGATTTCCATACCAGGTTTATGCAATATGTTTTTATTTGTTCTTTATTGTTTTTATTTTTATATAATAATTATAAAAAAAATCCACTCATCCTCATACAGGAAAAAGTGGATTTTTTGTTCAAAAACAGGATATTTCTATATCGGCGGCACCTTTAATTCCGGAGCGGCCTTTTTCAGCATACGGAGAAAATATGCATACAATTCTTCCGGCGTCAATTCCGGTTCATAAATAATAGCATCGATCGTCAGGTGAAATACCTCGTCCAGCTCCAGATCATAGGGCGAAAGAGGACGCTCCTTTCTCTGCTCCATCAGCCCGCTGCGGACATAGTTTCCAATATCCTGATTTCCAAAGCCTTCAATCTCTAATGTGCTGTACTCCTTTGATCCGTGTTGGCAGCCAAAATACGTTAGCTGACGGCATTTTACCTTTTTATTGGCTTCTGCTCCCTCCATACTCTTAGCCAGATATCGGATGAAATCCCATGCAGCCTCCTTTTCTGTACTGGAAGAAGGAATTGAAAGTACGATCCCTCCCCATTTGAAACTGCCGTCCGGAGGGCAGATCAGGGTCCAATCCTCCTTTTCATTTACCGAAAATGTATCATACTGGGAAACCCAGAAGGTCCAGGGAGTCATCATATACGTCTCTTCCCAGTAATCCTCCGACCATTCCATGGATACCTGGGCTGTATCCCCTACCAGTCCGGTTTCATAGAGCCGGTCCAGATAGCGGAAATATTCCAGAAAACGCTCCGGCTTTACCAGCTGATTTTCCTTTACATAAGGCTCATTTGTCTGGTTAAACAGCATAGAACCCACATCTCCCAGACAGTTAAAGAGCATAAAGCTGTGTCCTTTTTCTTTCTGCTCCACACTTTTTTTAAGAAGCATCTCCCAGTCTGTAAAAAGGTTCATGGCTTCTTCTGCTGACTGAATACCAAAAACACGATTAGCCATCTCTGCACGGTAGGCCAGTCCTGCGGCATCCAGATTGTAGGGAAGGGCTACGATCGTCCCATCCGAAGAAGTCATATAATTTTTACACCCTTGCGGATACTCCTCAGCCTCTACACCATACGGTTCCTGTTCCAGATTTTCCCAGATTGGACGGGAAAGGAAATTTCCGGCATAATAATCCTGAAGAAAGCAGATATCCGGCAATTCCCCGGACAGATCAATGGCGCTTTCAATCTGTCTGGCATAATCCGAAATAGAAACATTTACGTAATTAAGCCGATATGTGCTTCCTGTATCTTTTTTATACTGTTCAAACAGCTCCTTGATCGAATCATCCCAATACCAGATTGTGATCACATCCTGCCCCTTCGGCTCAAACCGGGATTTCTGAGCCTGGATCATATACAGTAAAATTCCCGCATAGCACAGTACTGTTATGATAAATACCGCTGCCGCCCGCCTTTTTACGCCTGTCTTATCATTTTTCATGATTTTCCCCTTCACTCTCCTCTGCTTCTCTCAGCAGCGCCAGCTCCTCCTGATAGGGAATCGATATCAAAACCGTTGTTCCCTTTCCCTTTTCACTGTAAATTTCAAAGCTGTAATGTTCCTGATACAGATATTCCAGACGTTCCCTGATGCTCTTAATTCCAATGGAATGTACGCCCGGATGTCCCGTTCCATTCTGTTCCAGCCCTTTAAGCTCATTTTCATCCATACCGATTCCCGTATCGATCACCCACAGATCCAGCATCTCTTCCCTTCGCTCCGCCAGGATCTCAACCGTACCATTCTCCTCCATGGGAGCAATTCCGTGGTAAATCGCGTTTTCTACCAGAGGCTGAAGGATATTCTTCGGTACATACGCGGTCTTCAGCGAATCTGGAACCTCTATATTTACGGAAACCTTATCCTTATAACGATAATTTTGAATCACACAGTAGGCAGAGACCACTTCCAGCTCTTCCTTCAGCATGGCGCAGATTTCCCCTGAATAAGCGGCCATTCCATCCTGGAGAATCAGGATCAGGGACTGCACCATTTTTTCAATATCCTGATTATGATCTCTTCTGGCAAGATAAATAACCGAGTTTAAGGTATTATAGAGAAAATGAGGATGTATCTTTGACATCAGCATATCAAACTTCAGCTTTTTATTAATCCGTTCATCCTGTATCCTGCGTTTTATAAATTCCTCAATCCGCTCTGCCATCTCATTAAACTGACAGCTGAGCATCTCAAGCTCATCCCCTGTTTTCACATCCAGCACATTTCGTTTTCCGCCGGAATAATCCAGCATAGCCGCTGAGATCTGGGAAATGGGCTGCAAAAACCGCCGTATAAGCAGAAAGATCAAAAGGAGGATCGAAGCTGCAGTGGCAGCTGAATACACGATAAAAAAGTACCGCATCTGTTCAGAATACTGAAACAGCAGTCTGGATGAAGTATACATACCAACACCAATCCCAGCATCCGGAAAAGCGCTCCACAGACAGTACCCCTTGTCACCGGAACCGATTTCCATATCTCCCTGATACTTCGTTTCATTCTGAACGGATGACGCCATTTCTTTCGTCAGCCTGAGATTCGTTTCTTCATCCCCCTGGCCCAAAATAACGGTTTCTTCTCTCAAATCCGATAAAAAATATCCGCTGCTCAGCCCTGCTGTCTCTCCAATCATATCGGAAAAGTACTGTACATTTATATTTAACAGTAATTTCCCAAGCTCCTTTCCCGCATCCGTTTCATCCGGAATACTGAGAAGATAGGTCAGATACTGGGAATTTTCCGGATATCCGCAGCTATGTACCCGGCTGAATGCCTCTGTTTTATCTTTTATCTCCTGATACCATTCTTCCGAAAGCCTTTCTTTGAAATACGGTTCAAAGGGGCTGTAGGACCAGTAAACCTGGTCCTTTTGGATCAGGACCGCGTTTTTGATATGCACTCTCAGATGAATGGTTTCCTTAATCTCCTGCATTACTCCGATTATTTCAAAATATTCATGGGCATCATGGCTGTAAAACTGCTGAACAAGCTCATTTCCTGCAATACTGTGCGCCAGCATCCTCACATCATTTAATAAGGTCTGGCATTGGTTTACACACAAAGCCATCGCTGCCTCATCCCTGTGCCTCTGCTGCCGATACTGGCTGATATATGCATAAGAACAGGAAATCCCCATCCCGATCAGCGTCATTGCCACGATCACCATTGCGGCGGCGGCAACGATTTTTTTCCATATAGACCGTTTCACCCTACTCTCCTTTATGCGCCTCTGCCTCCGATGGAGAATATCCCATATAGCGGCGGAAGGTAATGCTGAAATACTGGCTGCTCTTATAACCGGTACGCGCAGAAACCTCATTCACATTAAACTGTCCGCTTTCCAGCAGTTCCTTTGCCTTTTCCATACGAACCTGGGTCAGATAACGTGAAAAGCTCTCCCCCGTTTCTTTTTTGAATATCTTATTCAAATATTCTCCATTGAGTCCCAAAATCTGTGCCGCATCGCCAACAGATATATCCTTTTCGTAATTCTTCCGTATAAAACGGATTACCTTTACGACTCTGGAACTGTAGTTTTGCTCTCTTTCTTCTGATTGAATACGCTGCAAAAAAAGTCTGTATCCGTCAAACAGCTCCCCAATATCACAGAATTTTTCCAGCAGCTGCTGTATTTCCCTTGCGTCCTCAGAAGAACAAAGCCCCCTCTTTCCATATTCTATGACCGCATGTTCCATTGCTCCTGCTACAGCAGAAACCTGACGGACAGAACCGGTTTTCTCCACCTCCTTCTGGATTTCAGAAAGTCCGGTTTGTATCTCATCCGGCTCTTTGGACACAAACCAGTGATACAGACGTTCTGTCTCCTCATTATCCCATGTATCCTCCCGTATCCGTCCGGACAGCTCTGAAATTTCCACCTCTCTTTTATCACCTGCAAAAATCCCATAAGGAACCGCTTCTTCAAGAGCATTTAAAAGCTCTGCCGCCTGCTGCATATCTGAAAGGATTCCTCCCTCCTGACGATATAAAACTCTGGCTGATACCCGTTTTTGCAGACAGGAAGAAAGCTTCTTTGCTGCCATCCTTGTGATCCCCGCTGTTTCCATACGGCTGGCCGGCATCCGCTTCATACACAACAGAACAATTACATATCGTGATTCCCATACCTCACAGACTGTATATATCTCCGTCCCGTTTTCTGCATACATAACATGACACTCCGAAAGGGCTGTACAGACACTCCCTGCAAAATGCTCCCCTTCCCGGGCAGATGCAGGAATAATATAAAAAAATCCAACCGCCTGTCCGTAATGCTCTGCTAGTTCATGAAAAAGCTCCTCCTGAAGCTCTCTGCGCTCCGGTGCATACAAAAATTTGCGAAATGCCTTCTGCACCATAGCTGCCTTTATATCCTTATTCCGCATCAGATCCAGAAACACCCGTTCCAGCTGTTCCTCCAGAGTTTCCTTATTCAGTTCATTTTTCAAAAGATAATTAAATACTCCCAGATCAATTGCCTTTTTGGCATAATCAAAATCAGAATATGCAGTCAAAAGCAGAATCCTTGTCTCCGGAAGCAATGTTCTTACCTTCTCAACAAACTGCAGCCCATCCATAATAGGCATACGAATATCTGTTACAATAAAATCCGGTCTTATCTCTCTGATTCCCCGCAATGCTGCCACCCCGTTCGTAAAGGTCTGAGCAATAGTAAATCCGTATTTTCCCCAGTCTGCCAGTGTTTCCAGATCCTGAAGCACCAGCAGGTCATCATCCACTAAAACCACCTTAAATGCCACGTTTCCTCCTCCATACAGCCAAATCTTTGCCGCCCAGTTACTGAGACTGATAACTCTTATATACATATTTTACCATGTGGGGAATTTTGTGTCATCTATGAGATTTTATCAGGTATTCTTCTAGGTATTCTTCCCCTCCTGTAAAAAACAGGCGCACCCGGTAAACGAATGCGCCTGTTTTATCATTTTATAATCTTCAGAAAATACAATTATCTCTCTCTGCTTTCTATCATCTTCTTCACATCTGCGATAAACTCATCCAGCTGTGCGCTTCCCAGATCACCCTTGTCACGGCTTCTCACTGTGATTGCGCCCTCAGCGGCCTCCTTCTCGCCCAGTACCAGCATAAAGGGTACCTTTTCAAGCTGTGCCTGACGAATCTTGTAGCCCACCTTCTCATCCTTGTGATCCAGCTCTGTACGGATACCGGCTGCTCTCAGCTTCTCATATACGCCAGTTGCATATTCCATGGACTTCTCAGATACAGGAATTACCTTTACCTGAACCGGAGCCAGCCATACAGGGAACTTACCTGCAAAATGCTCGATCAGAATACCGATGAAGCGTTCAATGGAACCAAAGCATACACGGTGAATCATAATCGGACGCTTCTTTGTGCCGTCCTCAGCCACATATTCAGCCTCAAAACGCTGGGGCAGCTGGAAGTCCAGCTGAATGGTTCCGCACTGCCATGTACGTCCGATGGAATCTCTCAGATGGAAGTCGATCTTAGGACCATAGAATGCACCGTCGCCTTCATTTACAATATAGTCCAGCCCCATTTCCTCCAGAGCGTTTCTCAGGCCGTTGGTAGCCAGCTCCCAATCCTCGTCAGATCCCATGGAATCCTCCGGTCTGGTAGACAGCTCTACGAAATATTCAAAGCCAAAAAGGGTATAAACCTCATTGATCAGTCTTGTAACGTTCTTGATCTCCTCAGTAATCTGCTCCTGAGTCATAAAGATATGGGCGTCGTCCTGGGTAAAGCAGCGCACACGCATCAGACCATGAAGCTGTCCGCTCTTCTCATGACGGTGAACCAGACCCAGTTCGCCTACTCTCAGAGGAAGATCTCTGTAGGAACGCGGCTGAGACTTGTACACCAGCATACCGCCTGGGCAGTTCATTGGCTTAATTGCGTAGTCTTCCTCATCGATCACAGTGGTATACATATTATCCTTATAGTGATCCCAGTGACCGGAGGTCTCCCACAGCTTGCGGCTTAAGATCACAGGAGTGGAAACCTCCTGATAATTCTCTCTTAAATGGATCTCTCTCCAGTAGTCGATCAGGGTATTCTTTAAGTTCATGCCCTTTGGAAGGAAGAATGGGAAACCAGGGCCTTCCTCTGTAAACATAAACAGCCCCAGCTCCTTGCCCAGCTTTCTGTGGTCGCGCTTCTTTGCCTCCTCCAGCATGGTCAGGTAATTTTCCAGATCCTCTTTGTTTGCAAATGCAGTTCCGTAGATTCTGGTAAGCATCTTGTTCTTCTCGCTGCCTCTCCAGTAAGCGCCTGCAATGCTTGTAAGCTTAAATGCCTTTACGCCCTTTGTATACATAATATGGGGGCCTGCGCACAGATCTGTAAAATCACCCTGCTGATAAAAGCTGATCGTCTCCTCCTCAGGAAGATCTTCAATCAGCTCTACCTTATAAGGCTCGCCTTTTTCCTGCATTAACTTAATTGCTTCATCTCTTGGAAGCACAAATGGCTTTAACGGAATATTTTCCTTGATGATCTTCTTCATCTCAGCCTCTAACTTCTCCAGATCTTCAGGAGTAAATCCGCCCTCTCTGTCAAAGTCATAGTAAAAGCCATCATCAATAGCCGGTCCGATGGCTAATTTTGTCTCCGGATACAGTCTCTTTACAGCCTGTGCCAGCACATGGGAAGCGGTATGGCGGATCGCCCTTAACTCATCCTCTGCCTCCTGTACATTTCCATCTGGTAAAATGATTTTCATGGTAAAACTCCTTTCTTAACCGTCAGGCCCCTTTTCAGAGCCCTATTATGATCTTTGAAAATGGTCCCGTTCGTTCTGGCCTGCGGCCAAATAAAAACCCGCTGGACACATTTCCATGTCCAAGGGTGCATATACACGGTTCCACCTTGATTTTCACTCATTGATCCCTTAACGCGGGGTACGGCATCATTTCCTCTGTTTTCACTCCAGCGCCAAACATCTGACTGTAAAAACAGTATCCCTGACACAGCTCAGGACTGGTTTTCCCCTGCATTCTCCACACAGCCTTTCCACCACCCGGCTGCTCTCTGTCTGTTCCCTGCAAAGTACTTGTTCCTTCAAAGCTTTCTGCATTTCTGCTCATTTCTGATTATAGCATCTAAAGGTTATTTGTCAAGACCTGCTTTTCCTTGAGTTTCCCATCCACCTCTGGTAATATTCTATAGTAAATCACAGCAGAAAGAAGGTATTTTCACAAATGAAACTTGTCATCATAGACGGTCAGGGCGGTAAAATGGGCCGAACCGTCATTGAACAGCTGAAAAAAAATCTCCCAGATCTTGAAATCTACGCCATTGGAACCAACAGTATTGCTACCTCTGCCATGTTAAAGGCAGGCGCAGACTACGGCGCTACTGGTGAAAATCCCGTAATCGTAGGAGCCCGCACAGCCGATATTATCATCGGCCCTATAGGAATTGTAATTGCAGATGCCCTGATGGGCGAAATAACTCCGTCTATGGCTACTGCCATCGGACAAAGCCCCGCTTATAAAATTCTCATACCAGTCAACCGCTGTAATCACTATATCCCCGGCTGTGGAGATCACAACCTTGGAGAATACATCAAAATGGTATGCGAAGAAACAGAAAAGGAGGTCAAAAAACGTGAGAACCGTTGAATTTAAAATGGAACGTCCCGGACTGGTAAGCCCTGGCGACAAAGTAAAAATCATTGAGCGCGAAGGTACCAGCAGTTACAGCTATATTATTGATCCTGCTGTCGCCATGTCCGGCTGTTTTGCAGCCCGGGACCGCATTAAATCCGAATACGGTATTGTAAAGGATGTCCGCGAAAATGCCCGGGGCTTCTATGTGGTAGTAGATTTTGATGAAGATTAGCCTAAAGGCACAATCTTCACCTCATCTGACTTTGTTTCTGAAGGATTCGTCTGTATACTCTTTCCCGGAGCCTCTGTTCCTAAAATTGTTTCCTGCTTGGGAGTCTGAACCGAAGTGCCGGGAGTATCTGCCGGCTGGTTCGGATTCTTCACAGGTGCAGCTGTTGTTTCTGCGGGAGATATTTGATTTGAACCGGACACCTGCTGCGGATTCACCGGAACCGTCTCAACAGCTGCCTTTGTTGTCTCTTTCTCAGCAGGAGCTGCAGTCTGCTCAGGCAGTTTTGAAACCGTTTCCACCGAAATCTTTTCAGATGCCGAAAATTCCACCGGACGGCTCCAAAGCACCTTGGTAATCCCTGCTTTCGGACTCCAGCTGCAGTCATGCCACAGACAAATCAGCTTGCCATCCTGAGCCATCACAAGCTCCAGCATATCATTACCGCTTACCTTTATTCCCGTACGCACATTCGCATCGTTGATCCTGTAAATGGTTCCACTCTGACTCACATTTACAATCGTACCATAGGCATTCTTCCATATCTCTGGATAATATTCTCCGTACATCTGCCCTTCATTTTCAAAATAATAAAGATTCGTTATGGTTCCCGGAAACATTCCGCTAACCGGCGTTTTTCCTTCTCCATTAAGATCTGCTCTGAAAATCCGGCTGTACCATTCTCCATTTGCTCCTTTATCCACATAAGCACAGTAAAAAATAAAATTATCCACAATACAGAAGCTTTGTACACCATATTCTCCCGTAATGGCTGCTCTGGAAGCTCCATCCGATTCCATCGACACCATCATACCGGTTCCCTCTCCCTTTAAACGGAAAGTAACACCATTAACAGATACATCTCTGCGCTTTACATAGCGAATTGCCCCGTTCTCCTCCAGACGGTAGCTTCTGTCACCCATTTCCATCACAGTTCCATTTTCAAGTGTCACAATATTTCCCAGACTGTCTGTCAAATAACAGCTTCCGTCCCGGATCTGAACCTTATAGCTTTCTTCACCAACTGCGGTTTCTGTTCCTGATGTGGCCGAATGGATCTTTCCCCCCTGGGCATAGTAAATCGTTCCGTCTACAATCAGATACCCATCTACATCCTCTGCAATAATCTCCTTTACAGCCTGTCCCGGTATCATCCGTACCAGCCGCCCGCAAAGCGCCTTTTCAGATTCTGTCAGCTTGCCTTTTTCACTTTCCTTAACCAAAGGAAGATAATACACATAATCTCCGTCCGCTCTCAGAGAATATTTTGTAGTTCTCTCAGGAGCATTCTCATCCCCCAGGGGCTTAACCTTATTTTCAACCGTTTTACGATACAGAATCGTTTTAAAAATCCCCGTGTCCTCATCATCCAGAAAACACCAGAAAGCATTTGTTCTTGCAAGACTGTCCAGATTTTCTCCCTTATCATCAGGAACATAATCCAAATCAGTTTCTATGTTCTTTAGATAGCCCTTCACATCATGACAGGTATAAATCTGTCCTTCCTTCTGCCACTTTCCCTGATTCATGATTCCATCTTCATTAAAATGATATAAAAAACCTTCAATCTCCAGCCACTGATCTGTTGCCCAGGTTTCATCATCCAGTTTATATGTCCATCCCCTCTCGGTCTCATTCCATCCCTGTGTTTCTTCCTCATGCTCAATTTCAATGGTCTGTGCTGTTTCTGTACTGCTGTCCTCTTTCTGCTCAATCAAACTGTAATCCTTATGAATTGTACCAATTACCTGAACAACCACATAAATTGCCGCAATCAAAAAGAATGCTGCCAGCAGCACTAAAAGAATCGTCTTGCCACTGGAATCTGACTTTCTTCTTCTGCCCATATCTTAATCCTTTCTCTGAAATTCACTTTTCAGCATAAACAAAAAAAGCCGTTTTTCTTTGCAAATACAATGAAAAACGACCTACTGAGCGTGCCGGGATTCGAACCCGGGACAACTTGATTAAAAGTCAAGTGCTCTACCGACTGAGCTACACGCCCTTATTAAATTTAAAA
>UMIE01008202.1_pt1 | contig 61215 bp, 56 predicted proteins | sample 1965711 | NCBI WGS metagenome assembly UMIE01 (sample SAMEA4836116, study PRJEB28245) | human gut metagenome | biome: gut microbiome; material: fecal sample | place: Denmark | collected 2008 | reverse complement strand
TACCCTCCTTACTGGGTGTCCAGTAAAGAGGGTACATTTCAAAGGGAATTATTCCGGATCGGCCTCCTATTACGGCCTATCGGCATTTTCCTGTTGATGAGGGAAAGAAAGATCGTCTAATTGATGTCATGATTAAATGGCAGGAAGAGTATGATTGGGATTTCATCAAACTGCATCCACCTGCAGTCTATATGCAGGAAGTGTGGGGGGATACGTTTGACTTTGATAATTATTACCAAGAAGTCTTTCCGACAAAGACGGGTAATACCTATGGCGAAGTCAATTTATCCATGTTTACTCCGCAAAATGCAGATAATCCTTATTTAGCAGAGCAGGTAGATATGGTCCATCAGGTTGTGGAACATTTTCATAAAGAGCTCCCGGTATTCCAGACGATGTTTACGCCGCTTCAGACCATCTCTGGCGTGTTTGACTGTCAATTTATTCGACGTCATTTCCCCGCAGACCGAAATCAGAATGACATCTTTAGGATGATTAAAGACGAACCCAAAGCCCTTCAGGAAGCACTTTATAATATTACGCAAACCTATATCGCTTATTGGAAGAAACTTCATGATGCAGGGGCGGAAGGTCTTTTCTATGCAGGCGTTTCTTGGGCTAGAGAAGGGCTGATGACGCTGGAAGAATGGGAAACTTATGTTGCCCAGTATGACAGAATGTTCCTTAACGAGGTTCATAAGGATGGCGGCCTTGTTATATATCATACCTGTGGAATCACGAGCAATCCGCAGCGGTTTGCTGATTTTCCTATTGATATTCTTCACTGGGATCAAGGCGCACAGAATCCTTCTATCAAGGAGAGTCTTTCTTTCCTCAAGGGAATTACGCCCATGGGTGGAGTAGATGAAATGATTTTTGGTAACCACGCTGAAGCTAAGATTAAAGGACTTACAGAAAAATGTCTCGAAGAAAATAAAAATGTTCCATACATTCTTGCTCCTTATTGTTCTGTTTCCGTCCATTCCAGTGATGCGGAACTTCGAGCATTCAGGGATGCTGTAAAATAATCTGTAAGATTTGTGGGAGGATTTGACTTATGACAACTCAAGCAATTATAACTGTTGCTGTGTTTTTGTTTACAATGATTGCTCTTATTAAGCAATTTATTCATCCAATTCTTTTAGGGGCACTGATTCCCTGCATTCTTGTTGCTGCTAAAATAATTCCTGGCGGTTCTGCCTTTATGCAGTTCGCAAATACCACGGTTGTATTTTTCTTGGGATTGACTGTCATCGGGGAAGCTCTTTTTAAGAGTGGGCTTGCTGATTATATCGGTGGAAAAATCATCGGTTTTTTAGGGAAAACTGAAAAAGGCCTGATTGTGGGTACTGGTATTGTTGCTGGTGGATTGTCTGCATTCTTGAATGATACAGGGTCCTGTGCATGCTTGATGCCGATTGTAGGAGCTATGGCTGATAAATCTGGGGTTTCTAAATCCAAGCTTTTGATGGCACTTGCTTATTTTTGTTCCTTGGGCGGTACGATTACCCTGATTGGAACGACTCCACATATTGTAACGAACGGGATTTTGACGAATATGTCCTTGCGTAACTTTACCTTTTTTGAATATGCATATATTGGTATTCCTCTTCTAATTGTCGGTACAATTTATATGATTTTCGTTGGGACTAAGCTTCTGCCAGATAAGGAAATCACCATTAAGGGTGAAGGAAGAAAGGCCCAACACAATAAAAAGAATATGACCATTGTTGGTCTGATTTTCGTTGCAGTTGTTATCGGCATGGGCATCAATATTATCCCGCCTCATGTTGTTGGTGTAATTGGCGCTATTGCCGTTGTATTGACCGGTTGCCTTGACGTAAAGGAAGCTGTGTCTTCTTTCAGCACAACGACGGTATTTCTTGTAGGGGGAATATTCCCTCTGAGTACGGCGCTTGTCAAAACAGGGGCCGCGAAATATTTTGTTGATTTGCTTCAGCCAATCCTTTCCGGTCTTTCTCCAATCATCCTAATTGGTGGAATCACGCTTATTATGCTTGTCCTGACTCAGTTCCTTTTGAATTCGTCGGCAACGGTTCTAATGCTCCCAATCGCTATCATGGCTTGCCAGGCTGGTGGTATCAACCCGCTTGCCGGTGCAATGGCCGTTTCAGTTGCAGCTTCTGGTGTATTTACAACTCCTTTTGGGACAGGACCTAACTTACTTGTATGGGATGCTGGTGGCTACACCATGAAAGATTATATGCGCTGCGGCCTTCCTCTCATGTTACTTTTCTGGATTGTTACAACGCTCCTTTGCTATGTGTTGTATTTGTGATAATCGTATAAATAAGGTACAATATAGTGGCCGTTCTTTAAGAATGGTCACTATATTTTTAGGAGGTATTCATGAGTTCATATTTAATTCTTTTTGGACTTGCATTATTAGGGTATGTAGCACATAATTCTACGGTGACAATATCTGCATTGGCGCTGATTGTGATGCGGGCTGTTTTATCTGATAGCCGTCTTAGTTATTTTGGGAGTCATGGACTTAACTGGGGCATGATTCTTTTAACTGCAGCCATGATTACGCCAATTGCACTAGGGAAAATTGGAATTAATGATATCTTGAACGTCTTTAAATCGCCTGCAGGCATTGCCTCAGTTGTTGTCGGCGTCGTCGTTGCAATCTTGGGAAAATGGGGCGTTGACGTCATGACGAATGAACCCCAGATTGTTGTTTCTATTTTAGTTGGGACGATTATCGGCGTTATTTTCTTCAAAGGGGTACCGGTAGGGCCTATGATTGCAAGCGGGATCTTTTATATGTTTCTGCAGATCTTTACGAGAATTTTTGGCTCATAATACCAGAATTTTGGTATCACCTTATTCTTTTTAGGAAGGATAAGGTGATATTTTTTATTATACAGATATATTCCGGTGATGAGGTGAAAATAACTCCTGATTTTTCACTGTTAGAAGGTTAAAAGGGTATCAGTTCACCGATATAACAAACGGTGTGAGTAAACAATCTCACACCGTTTGTTATATTGATTTTTAATTATTTTTACTCCTAATTTTCGACAAATAACGATAAATCGTTGCTTGTGAACACTTTAGAGTGGAAGCGACTAGTGGAATAGTTCCTTTTAACAAAAAGATGCCCTTTTCGTCAAGCTGCTCAATAATTCGAATTTTCTCTTTTTGTGATAGTTTAGTAGCATCGACATTTTTTGGCATGGCATCATTTAGTGCAGCTTTAGCTGTATCTTCTATACTGTTGTGGAAAGTTTCCATATTCTGCTTAGCACTATTAGAAACGGGGAGTTCAATATTCCTGATAATTTCAACGTTACTCGCAAGAGATGGTTGCTGGCTATTATTCTGTCCTAATATGGTTTTCGGAATTTCTTTGAAGGAAAAGAAGCTAGGCTGATCATTTACGTAGTTATCAGGGTGACAGAGACTATACACACTAGAAGATAGGGCCCTAAATCGGGAATCATCAAAATTAATACAGAGCAGTCCAACTAATTCATTCTGTTCGTTTTTGATAAAAAACGTCGAACAGCGCAGAAGACGACCGCTTGCAGATACCCCCCGATAGTTCATTTTCCAATTTTCTTCTACATATGCTTTATTGGCAATAATATCTAGTGCAACATTTGTAAGAGGTGCACCCACTGTTCTTCCGCTTATTTGACCATTTGCTATGGCAACTACGCATGGGGTAGGCCGATCAATTTCATGGAGTACAATTTCGTAATCGGGACCTAATGTCATACCTAAAAATTCAACTAAGTGAGTGAATCGAGTTAATTGTTCGGGTGCCATTATGCACGCCACCTTTCCCCTTGAAGTCATCATGATTCCTTACCCTTTTATTCTACACGGAGCACAAAAAAATAACAAGGAAATAATAATAAGTTATTATAATTTCTCAAATTTATTCTCAAATTGAACAATATTTTAAAAAAAATAAAATAATTTAGAATTATATGAGAAAAATATTGACAATTTGCTAGAAAAGCAATAAAATTTAATTGAAAAAGAGATAATGATAATAAATTATTATTACATCATCTCAAACGGATACTGTCCGCTAGTCATTTTTTTATGATAACCGGGGTATCTCTTACACCAAAGGGCATATGCCCAATTTTAGGAGGTCATATTATGAAAGAGTATCCGTTGAATGTTCCTGCACCCCATCGTTTCACTTATTCTGTTCGGCACATTCCTTCTGTGACGGTAGAACAACGTGAAAGAGCTTTGAAAGCGACTCACTACAATGAGTTTGCATTTCCCTCTGGTATGCTGACTGTTGATATGCTCTCTGATTCCGGTACGACAGCCATGACAAACACCCAGTGGGCATCCATGTTTCTTGGTGATGAAGCATACGGACGCAATACGGGCTATTATGTGTTGCTTGATACGTTCAGAGATATTTTTGAAAGAGGCGGGGAAAAGAATTGGAAAAAGGCCCTGGATCTTGTTCGGACTGATTGCCGTGATGTTGAAAAGATGATGGATGAACTCTATCTTTGTGAATACGAAGGCGGTTTTTTCAACGGCGGTGCTAAACAAATGGAACGCCCTAATGCCTTTATTATTCAACAGGGCCGTGCTGCTGAATCGGTATTGATGGAAATTGTTCGTAATATCCTCAATAAGAGAGAACCAGGTAAAAAGTTTGTTATTCCTTCCAATGGTCATTTTGATACAACTGAGGGAAATATCAAACAAATGGGTTCTATTCCTCGGAACCTTTACAATAAACAGCTTCTGTGGGAAGTTCCTGAAGGCGGCACTTACGAGAAGAACCCATTTAAGGGTAATATGGATATTTCGAAACTGGAGGAACTGATTAAAGCTGTTGGACCAGAAAATGTACCTCTTGTATTCTGCTGTATTACTAATAATCCTGTCTGCGGACAGCCGGTTTCCATGCATAATTTAAGCGAAATCAACCGTGTTGCTCATAAGTATAACATCCCTGTTGTATTTGATACGGCTCGTTGGGCAGAAAACGCTTATTTCATTAAGATGAATGAAGCTGGGTATGCAGATAAATCTATAGCTGAAATTGCAACGGAAATGTTCCAATACTGCGATGCCTTTACGATGTCTGCTAAGAAAAACGGTCATTCCAATATGGGCGGGATGCTTGCGTTCCGTGATAAAGGCCTTTTCTGGAAGAATTTCTCCGACTTTAATGAAGATGGTTCTGTGAAGACTGATGTTGGCGTTCTTTTGAAAGTAAAGCAAATTTCCTGTTATGGTAATGACTCTTATGGCGGTATGTCCGGTCATGATATTATGGCGCTTGCTACTGGTCTCTATGAAGAATGTAATTTTGAATACCAGCATGAACGTGTTGAGCAAGTAGAATATTTGGCTCAGGGATTCTATAAGGCTGGCGTTAAAGGAGTTGTCCTTCCTGCTGGTGGTCATGCTGTCTATATCAATATGGATGAATTCTTTGATCACAAGAGAAGCCATGAATCTTTTGCTGGAGAAGGATTCTCTTTGGAATTAATTCGGCGCTATGGCATCCGTGTTTCCGAATTGGGTGATTATTCAATGGAATATGATCTTAAGACGCCGGAACAGCAAGCTGAGGTTTGTAATGTTGTACGTTTTGCCATTGATCGCGACCGTTTAAGCAAGGAACATCTTGACTATGTGATTGCAGCTGTTTCCGAACTCTATAAAGATCGTGCAAGTATTCCTAATATGCGTATTGTTTGGGGGCACAATCTTCCCATGCGTCATTTCCATGCGTTCTTGGAACCGTATGCACCGACGGAAGCAGAAAAATAATGTTCCTGCAATAACTAAATATCGGGTTTAGCGTCTCTTTACTCTTTGCAAAAAAGAAAGAGCAGGTTCTTTGGTGCATCGGAGAACCTGCTCTTTTTAAATCCTGGGTAGTTACTTGTAATGTGAAAATTCTTGGAAAGTGTTTTCAGTGAGGGAACAATCATGGATAAAAACATGGGAAAAGATGTTGCTTTACAGAACGAAAGAGATGGATTTGAATCTAAATGGGGATTCATTCTTGCCTGTATCGGATCAGCCGTTGGAATGGGAAATATATGGAGATTTCCTGTTATGGTTTCCAAATATGGTGGAATGACATTTTTATTTCCTTTCTTGATTTTTGTCGTACTAATTGGAGCGACAGGTGTCATTGAGGAGATGTCATTCGGCCGGATTGCTAAAGCGGGTCCAATAGGAGCCTTTGGAGTGGCCACGGAACGCAGAAATGGTAGGAAAAAATTGGGTGAGTGGGTTGGTCTCATCCCCGTGGCAGGATCTATGGCGCTTGCTATTGGCTATACTTGTGTTGTGGGCTGGGTTTTCAAATATACGTATATGGCTTTTAACGGTCAAATTACTGCAATGGAACAGGATATGAAAGTTATTGTATCTACTTTTGAAAGTACAGCTACCGTCATGGGAAATAATTTTTGGCTTATTGTAGCCTGTGTAGTCTCTTTTAGTATTATGGCTATGGGGATTGCAAGCGGTATTGAGAAAGCAAATAAGATTATGATGCCCGCCCTTTTTGGAATTTTCGTATTTTTACTTTGTTATGTGTTTTTTCTAGATGGAGCCGCGGAAGGATATCAATATATTTTTGGCTTTTCTGCTGAAGGTATCAAGAATCCAGAAGTATGGGTTTACGCTTTTGGGCAGGCTTTCTTTAGTTTGTCAGTAGCGGGCAGTGGAACAGTCATCTATGGTTCTTATTTGAGCGATAAGGAAGACGTTGTCGGGGCAGCTAAACATGTCGGCTTTTTTAATATCTTATCAGCAATGCTGGCAGCTTGTGTAATTATTCCATCAATTTCTGTAAGTGGTGGAGTTCTTTCAGAAGGCGGCCCTGGCCTTATGTTTATTCATTTAATTCATGTTTTTAACGGGATGCCTGCAGGACGATTAGTCGTTATTCTTTTCTTTATCTGCGTTTTATTTGCAGGCGTCAGCTCACTTGTTAATCTGTATGAAGCTCCTGTCGCAACATTGCAGGAACAGTTTGGTTTTTCTAGGAATCGTGCGGTAATTGTAATCGCTGTGATTGGTTGTGGCTCAGCGTTAGCGATCCAAGGAATTGTTTCTGAATGGATGTTGTTTCAATCTATATTTGTCCTTTGGGGGCCTTGCTGGCAGGCATCATGTTTTATTGGGTTGGGGGAAAAGAGTTTGTTCTTGAAGCTGTTAATGCAGGTCGAGAAAAAGCTATTGGAACGTGGTTTTATCCTCTAGGAAAATATGCATACTGTATGAGTGCTTTCGTTGCTTTGGTTGTTGGCGGAGTAATGGGCGGTATAGGATAAAGAAAACTCATGATTAATTTAAAGATAAAGGAGTCTAATGTATTATGAAAAAGCAAATTATCTCTACGAAAAATGCCCCTTCTGCTGTAGGGCCTTACGTCCAAGGCATCAAGGCCGGCAATACGGTTTATGTATCGGGCCAGCTTGGCATTGATGTAGCGCTTGGAAAACTGCCGGATACGCTGGAAGCCCAAGCCCACGCGTCCATGAAGAATCTTGGCGCAATCCTAAAGGAAGCGGGTGCTTCCTACGGAGATATTGTAAAAACGACGATCTTTCTTCAGGATATGAATGATTTTGGGAAGGTCAATGAAATCTATAAATCCTATTTTACGGATGGATTTCCAGCCCGCTCCTGCGTGGAAATCGGGAAGCTGCCGCTGGGTGGTCTCGTCGAAGTGGAATGTGTTGCCGTAATCGATGACTGAATAAGAAGAACCGTCCTCTCCAGTTGGGAGAGGGCGGTTTTTTGATTCTTCCTTTTTGTTTACTGAATAATAAATGTGATGCAGCATCTGCGATATGTCAGCAATTTTTAGCTGGCAGTGGGAAGAAATCCATAAATCGTTGAAGGGCGAACGGGATATATGGTTTTGTCCCTGTCACTAAATAGAATTGCCGTATGGCAACAGGGGAATCAATTTTATAAAAGAGAAGAGGACAATGGGCTGTTATGCTGCGGTCGCTGATAAAAGTCGCAGCTAATCCATGTTCAGCCAAGTGAAGAGCTGTAATCATTTGAGACATTTCTAGTTTTACGTGAGGCGTTATATTGGCTTGCTGAAATAAATCATAAACGCGATCATGAAGATTGTTTCCCTCAGAAAGCATAATAAATTCGAGCTCCTTAAATTTGGAAAGCGGGAGACTTGGCCAGTCCTCATGTACATGGCGTCCGATAATGATGTCATCGGCTGAAAGGGAAAATGAACGGAGTCGTTTGTTTATTGGGTGCTGATGGGGAACTCCAATCAAGATATGGTCAGTAAAGGCAGGCATATTTTTGCTAATGTCAAGGAGCTTCTCATCGCAGCTGAGTGTTACGTCAATTTTTTGCTGGAGAAGGTCTATTTCGAGGTTTTTTGCACTCTTTTCATAAATCGTTAATTGGATGTGGGGATATTTTTTGCTGTATTGGGTGAGAATATCAGGGAGTATATATGCGTTGATGAAGTGAGTCCCTCCAATGATCAGTTTGCCTGTTAGAAGGTGCTTGATATCTTCCAAATAGCGAGCAAAATTGTGTTCTCTCATTTCGATATCTTCCAACATGGCAATATATTCCATGCCAGCTTCAGTAGGAATCATTTTGTGGGGAGTCCGTGTAAAAATCGGGATACCTAATCTTTTCTCTATTTTTCTAAGGGAAATGCACAGCGCTGGAGATGTCATATACAGAGCCTCCGCAGCTGCAGTTAAGGTCCCTTTCCGATAAATTTCGAGAATATATTTATCGTCAGATTGCATGATGTTCAGTCCTTAGTTAAAAGATATTTAATTGCACTTTAATAAATATAAATTGTATTTAATCATCCTCTATTATAATATGAGATTGCAGAAAATTCAAATAGGAGGGTGAGGAAATGATCAATTCATTATTGATGAATCACAGCGACAATGTCGTTACTTGCGTGGCTCCTGTTGCCGCAGGGGAAGTTGTTAGCTATCTGGATGGGGACAGTCTGAAATCCATAACCGTTCAAGAGGACATTCCTTTTTGCCATAAGATTGCACTTTGTAATCTGAAGAAGGGTGATGTTGTTTTGAAGTACGGTGAAATGATAGGACGTACGATGTGTCCAATTGAGGCGGGGCATTGGGTTTCCGATAAAAATATTTATAGCGTGCCCCGCGATTATGAAAGTGAATTGGTTGAAGAATAGGGAGGAAGATATCATGCAGATTTGGGGTTATAAGAGAGCGGAAGGAAGAGCAGGGATCAGAAACCATGTTTTGATTCTGCCAACTTGCGCTTGTGCAAGCGAGACATGCAGAATCGTTTCCAGTCAGGTGAAAGGGACCCAAAATATCATTTTTAATACGGGATGCTCTGATGTAGCTGCTAATACGGAGATGTCCCAAAGAATTCTGACAGGATTTGCTGCTAACCCGAATGTTTACGGTGTTGTGATCATTGGGTTGGGATGCGAGACCGTTGGTCATGCTGTGTTGTGTGAAAAAATAAAGGGCATGACAAGCAAACCTGTTGTTTCTTTTGGAATCCAGGAAGAAGGCGGCACAGTTAGAACAGCAGAGAAAGCCGTGCGGGCCGCACGCAAAATGGTGATGGAGGCTTCTTTGCAGCAGCGGGAATTGATTGATATTTCGAATCTGCTTCTTGGCATCGAGTGTGGAGGATCAGATGCAACTTCTGGGATTGCCAGTAACCCGGCCGTAGGTGAGTTGAGCGATCTGCTCGTTGATTTGGGCGCATCCACGATCATGAGCGAATCCATTGAATGGATTGGGGGCGAACATGTTCTTGCCAAACGCGCTGCCACGCCAGCCATTCATAATGCAATTATCCGGATTTGTGAACAATATGAAGCGCATCTGAAGCTCGCTGGACAAGATTGTCGGGCGGGCCAGCCGACACCAGGTAATAAGGCCGGAGGTCTTTCCACGATCGATGAGAAGAGCCTTGGCTGTATCCGGAAGGGCGGTACGCGCCCCATTGTGGAGGTACTGGATCAGGCTGTTAGACCTTCTAAAACGGGGGCTATTGTCATGGATACGGCAGGGTATGATATTTCTTCCGTCACCTCAATGGTAGCGGCAGGATGCAATGCTGTTATCTTTACGACCGGCCGGGGTACTCCAACTGGAAATGCCATTGTTCCCGTCTATAAAGTCACTGCTAATGAAAACACTTATCAACGAATGGAAGATAATATGGACTATGATTTGAGTTCTATCGTTAGAGGGGAAAAGACATTCAAGCAATGTGGAAAGAATCTCCTTGCTGAAATGGCTGAAATCTGTAATGGAAAAATGACAAAAGCAGAAATTTATGGATTCTCAGATATCGCCGTAGATCATATTTGCCGGTTTGTATAAGGGGAAGGAGAGATCATCATGGGGTTTTTCTGTGAGTCTTGGAATCGATTGAGTCTATTTACCCGAATTATGATAGGCTTTGCCGTAGGTATTATATTAGGTCTTGTCATGGGGCCTAAAGCAGCCATCTTTGCGCCTCTTGGGACCATTTTGACAAAGTTGCTTACAATGGTCGTGGCACCTCTTGTTTTTACATTATTGGTATGTGCTGCTGCTGACGTGGGGGACGGAAAAAGACTGGGCCGAATTGGAATCAAGACAGTCATTATATTTCTATTAAGTACTGCCGTTGCTATTGTGCTGGGGCTTGTCGTTTCGAACGTGATGAATATTGGATCGGGGGTTTCTCTTGTTGGGATTTCTACAGCCGACCAACCGAAAACAGTGGAGAACGTATCTTTCATCAATACGTTGCTCAATATTATTCCAAAGAATATTTTCGAAGCACTAGCAAAAATGAACTTACTGCAGATCATTTTCTTTTCTCTTTTTCTTGGGTTTGCTCTTCTTAAAAGCGGAGATAAGGGAAAGGCAGTCTTGGATTTCTGCCGTAGTGGTCAAGAAGCAATGAAGGAAATCACCAATATTGTACTTGAATTTACGCCTTATGGAGTTCTCGGTCTCATGGCAAACGTAGTGGGGAAGAATGGTACAGCGATTCTAATTCCATATCTTAAAACGATTGCCGCACTATACATTTGCTCCTTGTTTTACCTGATTGTCGTGCAAGCGGGACTTATGGTAGGAATTATGTCACACGTTTCACCTCTTAAATTTTTAAAAACGATGAAAGAGGCCATGACCTTTGTCTTTGCAACCTGCTCCAGTGTGGCAACAATTCCTCTTAATTTGGAGGGTGTCAAAAAACTTGGGGTTGACGAAGAGACTGCAAATTTTGTCATTCCTTTTGGGGCCGTTATGAATATGAACGGAACTGCCATCTATGAAGCTGTGGCAGTTGTATTTACAGCACAGATTTTCGGAGTGAATCTCACTTTCATGCAACAGATCATGATCATGTTGTCTGGTACGTTGGCCTCTATCGGAACTGCTGGGATTCCTGGCTCTGGCCTTGTTATGCTGACCATCGTTCTTTCATCAGTCAATCTTCCGATGGAAGCTATCGGGCTTTTAGCTGGTATTGATCGTATCCTTAATATGGGACGCGTCGTCCCTAATATCATGGGGGATGCGGCAACGGCTGTCATGGTCTCCCGTAGTGAAGGGACATTCCGAGACGGAAAATCATTTTCATGAATTAATAAAGATAACATGAAATATAATAAGACCCATTTTATCTATAAAAGATAGAATGGGTTTTATTGATATTCTAGGATTTATTTAAGGAACGATGGAAAATAGCATTTGATTCTGCTCTTATGAGGCGTATAATTGACGGGTATAAAAAATCAAGTTTTGCAATGAAAGTGTGGAGGAAAGGTATGAGCCGAGCGCAAATCAATATGCTGGAAGGATCCCTTGTGGGACCTATTTTTCAATTTGCAATCCCTGTTGCAATGATTGGTATCCTGCAGCAGATGTTCAATACTGCAGATATTATGGTCTTGGGCCGTTTTGTTGGGACGGAGGCCCTTGCCGCGGTGGGCAACAATGCACCTGTCATTGGGGTTCTCGTTAATCTTTTCCTGGGGATTTCCCTCGGCGCCAATGTGCTGATTGCCCGGAAACTTGGCGGAGGACGGCTGAAGGAAGCTTCTGAAGCGATTCATACAACGGTCCTTATGGCCGGACTCACGGGGCTTTTTATCCTTGTCGTGGGCGAAATCTTTGCGGGACCCCTCATGGGCTGGATGGGGGTTCCTCTTGAGGTGCGGGAGGCTTCGGAATTATATCTGCGCGTCTATCTATTGGGAATGCCAGGGATGACGCTCTATGACTTTTTATCGGCCATTTACCGCAGTCATGGCAATGTCAGGACGCCGCTTCTTTCCCTTGTAACGGCAAGTATCGTCAATATTGCAGGCAATTTGCTGGCTGTCTTTTTAGGGTTTGGCCTTGCCGGCGTTGTAACCGTGACCGCTATCGCAAACTATATCAGTTCGGGTCTTCTCCTGCGTCTTTTGCGTTATGAACATGGGGTGCTCCATTTTTATCCCGGTGCCATCCGCGTCCGCATGGAGGACATCAAGGAAATCCTCCGCGTTGGTGTGCCGGCAGGTATCCAGGGGATGGTCTTTAATTTTTCGAACCTTGTTATCCAGTCGGCCATCAACAGCGAAGGGTCTCTTGCCATGGCTGCTTCGGCAGCGGCCTATGTCCTTGAAATCAATACCTATCCTTTTATCAATGCTTTTGGGCAGGCGGTGACGACTTTTACCAGTCAGAACTTTGGTGCGGGCAATATCAAGCGTTGTTTGAACGTAGTGAAAAAAGGCCTGACGCTGAACTTTGGCTTTACCTGCTTTTTGACGGTGCTTGTCTTTTTGGCTGCGCGGCCCTTTTTGGAGGTCTTTGGCCTAGAACCTGATGCCATGGAACTTGGCATGATGCGTGTCCATATCATCATCGGCTTTTATTTTCTCTCGTCTATCTATGAAAGCCTTGCCGCGTCCATGCGTGGCTTCGGAAACTCCCTTGCACCGGCTCTTGGCATGCTGGTCAGCATCGTCGGCACACGGATGCTATGGCTTGCAACGGTCTATGAGGCGGATCCGACTTTTCGGAATATCATGTGGTGCTATCCGCTTAGCTGGTTTGCCGCCGATGTACTGATTGGGGGACTCTTTGTGAGGGAGATGGGGAAGCAGAAGCGGTTAGCAAAAATTTGATGTAGAACGTGAGCCCCTTGCTTTCAGGAAAGATTACCTGAAGCAAGGGGCTCATGGCGTATCAGAGGAGGACCCGCCTCACGGTGGGGGATCGTGTAAAAGGCTGTCAAGCTGTCTTATTCGGGCAAGGCCCGAATGGCTTTCTCGCGGCCAAGGACGCGGCTATCAAGCTAAAAGACTTGGAGGGTAAAGACCGTGAGACCGGCGCCAAGTTTGTTGTCAAAGGCACGTTTTCTGTCGTTCAAAAGCGATTTCTATGGTAAGGATTCACATAGTTCCAACCAGATCCAGCCCTGCCATGCGGTCTTTTCCCTTAGAACTCGATATAGCGCATTGATCCGCCTTTGCCAAGGAGGGGGCCGAAACCGGGAATTTTCCATAAGCATTGATTAACAAAATTTACCGGTTTTGGTGGTGGATGAGAAGCGCAGCGACGTTTCCTTGCAAGCGGTTAGCGAGGCAGATTCGCCCGAGTTTCGAAGGACGCTTTTAAAGCGTTAGCGAAAGTCCGAGAAACAGGTTCCCGGGCGAATCATTTCGGACCCGTTCCCCCATGAGGGGGCAGTTTGGGGCCGGTGGCGTTACATGTGCCAATGAGTACCTTAAAAGACCATAGCGTACGGCGCCATACCGGATCCTTCGGTTGTGGCGCTTTTTTAGTCAGCCCGAGTTTGACTGATTAACTCTTAGCTTCACCGATCTCTCGTACGACATCGATGATCGATCCGTCCCGTGCTTCAATGATTCCTACGATGCGGTCCTTGAAGGTGACGGCATCGGGGACGCCGGCAATGGCATAGGCTCTGTCGCGCAGTTCTTCTATGGTACAGAAGGGAAGGTCGACACCTTTCATGGCGTCGATGAGGTCCTGACGCTTGGGGTTGATGGCGATGCCAAAGTCCGTGATGACAACGTCCACTGTTTCGCCCGGCGTGGTAATGGTGGTGCATTCGGTCCTCACGGCAGGAATGCGGCCTTGCAGCAGCGGTACGATGACGATGGTGCATTGGGCCCCTGCCGCTGTATCTGGATGCCCGCCCTGGGCGCCTGTAACCATGCCGCTTGAGTCAACGACAACGTTGCAGTTGAAGTGGGTATCCACTTCTAAGGATGCGAGGATGACAAAGTCGAGATGATTGACGTAGGAAGCTTTGTTGAAGGGGTCTGCGTATTCACTGGTTGAGATCTCAATATGTCGGCCTGGATGATTCTTGATGCTTTCAATGGCCCCTGTATCAAAGACTTGGGCATCAACGATACGGTCAATCAGGCCTTCGTCCATCATGTCGCACATGGTCTTTGTGATGCCGCCGAGGGCAAGGCCCATATGGATGCCGTCCTTTCTCATATGTTCGGCAAGAATACCCGTCGAGGCAAGGGAAGCGCCGCCCGCACCTGTTTGGTATGAGAAGCCTTCTTTGTAGTAGGGGGTGTGGATGAGAAATTCTGTCGTATAGCGGGCCATGAGGAGCTTACGCATATCCGTTGTCGGTTTGGCTGGCCCTGTGGCAATCTTAACCGGGTCGCCAATGGCATCGACCACAACGACAGCATCCACGTCTGTCATGGAGATGGATGCCGGAATATTGGGAAAGGGGACCAGGGTGTCCGTAATGGCGACGACATAGTCTGCATACTGGGCATCGACCATGGAATAGCTCAGGACGCCGCAGTCACTTTTCCCGCCGACGGCACGGCAGTTTCCCATAGGGTCACAGGTGGGGGCGCCGATGAAGGCCATATCAATGTGTGTTTCCCCTGATTCGATGGCCCGGACACGGCCGCCGTGGCTGCGCATGATGGCGAGTTTCTTCAGTTTGCCTGTGGAAATGGCTTCGCCAATCTTGCCGCGTACACCGGAAGACTCAATGCCCGTGATCGTTCCGTCTTCAATATAGGGGACGATGGGATCATGAGCTTTTCCTAGGGAGCTGGCACAGATGGTGATGTCCTTGATGCCCATCTCATGGACAGCTTCCATGACGAGGTTCACGATATAGTCCCCTTCGCGGAAATGATGGTGGAAGCCAAAGGTCATGCCGTCATGAACCCCGCCGGCAATGAGGGCGTCCTTGATGGAGGAAAGGACCTTGCTGCGGGTTGGCACTATATGGGCGCGGGATTGATTGGCCGCGCGCCGATACACTTTTTGGTCGTTATGGAAACTGCCTTTAAAGACTTCTTTGCCGGTTCGTGCAAGGATTTCATCTGGAATTTCACGGCCGACTGCATTTTTCATAGAAAAACCTCCTTCGAGCGATGAATGGTCTTTATCTACAGCCTATTGGTTCAAGGATTGATGTGTCAAGGGGCCTTGACCTCCCCTAAAAAGGGGGACTGCTTTTTTTAATGGATTTTTGTAATCCGCGGTGTTATGGATCTGCTTTCCTTGAGAAAAAAACTTCCCGCCTCAAGGAAGCAGGAAGTTTTTGACAGGTTCTTATTTAATGAGGGCACCAAAGAGGATGGATCCGATGATCAGGACGATACCGCCGCCCAGACGGCTGGACAGTTGGGCATAGGCGATGAGGCCCATACGATGGGAAGCACCCAGTACAGCAAGGTCGCCGGAACCGCCGCGGTTTGCCATGCAAAGACCAGCGGTGATGGCAGAGTCGATGGGATAGAAGCCAACGAGCTGACCGACGATTGCGGAACCGATGATGGCGCCGACAACAATCAGGAAGGCGATGACGACGTTGCTGAGGTTGATGGCATCAATCAGCTGGTTCAGGTCCGTATCGGCACCAACGCCGACCATGATGATGAGAACGAGGCAGGAGCTCATGAAGGACTGCAGACGTTTAGCTGCTGCTTTTGTTGCGTTCGGGACAATCCCCGTCATGGCTGCAATGGTAACGATGATGATCATCCAAGCAAAGGGATGAATGGCAACACCGAAGACTTTCGGCAGGATGGCTTTACCCATGAGACGGCCGGCTGCATAGAAGCCAACGCCCATGAAGAAGGCACCGCCCATTTCCTTGATGGAAGGAATGGCATCGTTCTTTTCCGCTTCGATATCAAGGCCGGTACGGATCAGGGTGTTGCCGTCGCCGGTGAGCTGCGGATGTTTATGACCGATCTGGTTCAGGATAGCCGCCGTCAGGATGGCGAAGATGTTCGCAATGGTCAGGATCGTAATGGCGAAGGTGTAGTAGTTGGCTGCCTTGTCGCCCGTTACGGTCTCATAGATCTGGGAAAGCGGTACAGCACCGGCACCGTTGCCGCCGCCCATGATGGGAAGGACATAGTTCAGAAGGATCATATCCGGGGCAATGCCAAAGACGAGGCCGCCGGCAACTCCGAGCACGGCCGCGCCGATGAGGCCGCCAAAGATGGCAGGCAGATACCCAGCGAAGGATTTCAGCAGGAGTTTCTTTTCCAGACCAAGAATGGAACCACAGATCAGGAAGACAATGAAGAAGCTCAGGAAGTCAGCTTGATCCATGACCATGCCAACGGCTTTGGCATATTTGGCAGGAACCATCTTATTTGTAAACAGATAAGCCGAAACGAGGAAGGTCAGAACGAGACCGCCGCCGATATAGGAATTCCAGAAGGGGATGCGTTCACCGATTTCGTTGCAGATAATACCGAGGGCCAGCATGAAGGCAAAACCACCAGCAAGATCAGTGCTTAGGGAACCGGTCATAACACCTGCGGCCACAATGATGATGAAGCCGAGGCAGAGGGGCCAACTAAGGCCGAAGGGGGTGAAACTTTTCTTTTTTTCGTCGCTCATGATTGGACTCCTTTCGAAACTTGAATGGCTTTTGGGATGTGAAGGGGCAGGGGACAGCTGTCCATTTGTCACGCGCTTTCGTCAGGACCCGTAAAAAATAAAATGGCGGTCCGATGACAGTGGGCCCAAGGGAAAGGCGTGGCGCCGTTTCACATTCGCAAAAAGGGGCGCGGGCGACCCCGCAGCCAAGTGAAGGTGATACTGTTCTCAAATCCTTCACAATTGAATCCTATCATAGATTAGGTGGACTCTCAAATAACAAGTTTTAAATATAAATAATAAGAAAAACCTTATGAAATGGCTGAAATCCTTGTAATCATGCGGTATATGGACGACGACGGTAAAATTCAAATTTTACTGAAATTAAAATAGTTGTTTTAAATTATGGATACTTGATTTGATTTTTGAAAAGAAACGTTACGGTAATCAAGAAAAAAGAGCGGGAAAGGCGTTATTTTGTCTTTCACCGGTTCCCATATGCTTTTGACCATTGGCAGCTTTTCACCAATCCTTCCGCTTACAGGCTTTCTTTGGGGAAAAAGCGTTTAATGGCAAAGGGCACGGCAAAGTTCAGCATGAGAACACGGATCAGCTGGTAGGTGAGGATCATGGCAACATCCTGGCTCATTTCCATGCCGGCTAGACACATTTCAGCAATACCACCGGGAGCTACGGCAAGGAAAGCGCCAATCGGAGAATAGCCGTAAGCTTTTCCGATGATGACGGCTACGACCGCGCTGGTTCCGACCATGAGCAGGGAGCCAACAAGGACATTGGGAACAAGGCGCTTGGTTCGCAGCAGTTTATCCCGGTCAAGCATGGTTCCAATATAGATGCCAATGCTCATTTGGGCAAAAGCCATGACGGCGGGAGGAACAGAAGGAATCGGACCCCAGAGTGTGGCATAAAAAGCGGTAAAGAGGATGGGCCCTAAAAGGTTCCCCGTGGGCAGATGGACCTTGCGGGCAAAAAGCTGCCCCATTACGGCAAGGGGAAAAACGATGAGCCAGCCCGGGTGAAAGAGCTTCATCCCGTCTGTGACAAGGCCTGCCAAAAGGTTCGGCGCGGCGGTCTTGGTCAGGATCCCGCCAAATAGGTTGATGGCAAGGAAAGGAACGCTCACTTCAACGACGAAAAGGCGCAGGCATTGGGAAACGACGACGACGTTTTCGTCGGCATCATGGTATTCTTCCATAAGGAGCGTCATCTGCGTCAAGCCGCCAGGCAGGCAGCCCATGACACTGCTCAGCAGATTGGCAAAGGTGTGGCGGGCCATGTAGATGGCAACACAGACGGAAACAAAAAGCGTGCTGAGAGAGGCCCCCAGGACGCCGGGCAGTTCTGCGCCCATGCGCATGATGGTGCCTGATGTGCAGTGGGCCCCAATGCCGTACCCCGCTATGCCCAGCATGGCGTTGCGAAGGGAGAGGGACCCAGAAAATGTTGGTCTATAAAAGGTTTTACAGCAAAAGGCAGCAAGAATCCCGCCCAGCATGTAGGGGATTGGGATCTCAAGTTGGCGGAGCAGGAACCCGATGAGTGCAGCCGCAATAAAAACAAGATAGTTAAGCATAAGGCATCTCCTTTTCTGCGGCATCCTGCCCCTCAGGCTGCCGAATCATTCCTTTCCCTTATTGTACCGGAAAGTCAGGGGATGGGCAAATGGGGATTGGGAGCGATGCTGAACGTGTTGGGAGCGGTGAGGGACAAAGAACGGGGAATCTTGCCTGATGCCTCGAAGAGGGGACGAAAGGGGAACTTTCTTTATTTTTGTTGTTTTACCAACAGAATCACCTGACCGTTTTCCCTATACTACAAGTAACGAAAGGAGGACCCGACTATGAAAGCCGTTCATACGCCTTTTTCCATTGTAAAAGAAAATGCTTATGTCCCAGGCTGCACGGTTTCGCAGCAGCTTCTTATGGGACCTTCAGCTGCCTTTCACGCGTTTTCCCTTGCGCCCCGTACGGATATCAGTCCAGAGACCTATGCCTATCCTAAGCTCCTGACGGTACTTGATGGGGCCATGACGGTCCAAGCGGGCCGCACCGCGTTTTTCCTTTCCCAAGGGAATAGTCTCATTGTTCCTCTTGGTGTTGCTTTTGGCGTCCACACAGAAGGCGGTGCGATTTATACCGAACTATCGACAAAGGAGGATCTCCTCATGAATCTTGAGGCTGGTCAATTATTTGTATTCAAGGACCTTGTCCCGACAGAAGCGAGAAAGATTGTCAATCGTGACGTTGTTTCGTCGCCCCATATGAAACTGGCTCTCATGGGCTTTGGTGAAGGGACGGGCCTTACGGAACACGCGGCTCCCGGAAAGGCCCTTGTCATGGCCCTTGAAGGGAAAGCTGTCATCACCTATGAAGGAACGGACCATCTCATTTCTGCTGGTGAAAGCTTCGTTTTTGATAAAGGCGGCCGTCATGCGGTTACGGCACAGGGCCCTTTCAAGATGGCGCTGTTATTGGTGCTTGATTGAGAAAGCCTTTCGCCTTGCAGTGAGGAGGCGGTGCCGCTGTCATGAGCATGACCGGCATAGGCGGCTCGCTCATGACGGGAAACTCGTCCTGTGTGGGTTTCTTCAAAATGCAAAACACGGCCCAAGGAGTGCATGAATCGCGCTCCTTGGGCCGTGTTTTGCATTTTTTTATGGATTCGGTCTGGCGTGGCCGAGGGGCAGCCTTATTCCGCTTGCTCTGCGTCCCTGCCTTCTACCTGGGTCACAAGTTCCCTTAGTTTTTCGAGCCGCTTTCGTGTCACAGGGTGATCGGACCATAGGCGGCCAAAAAATCCGGAGTCGTCAGCACCGCCGCCCGATATGTCAAAGAGGGCGTTATGGAGCTCGACGCCGTAGCCGATTTCAAAGGCGTACCTGTCGGCGGCATATTCGTCCTGCCTTGCTTTGACAAGCCGGAGCAGGTGGAGCGGGAAATTCATGGTAAAGCTCAAGGCCTGGATCCACAAGTTGCAGAAAAAGACCATGAGGGAAATGAGTAGGCCCAAGATGGGGATGATGAGAAAGATGCGGAGCATAAAGACGATGGCCCGGTAGATGCCACTGACGAAGGTAATGGGAAGATTCATGCCGTAGCTTAAGAGCAGCCACTGCGTATGGTGATAATGGAGGTGACCCAATTCATGGGCGAGGACACCGCTCACCTCGTCCATGGGAAGCTGGTCAAGAAGCCCCTTAAAGACGACGATATGATGGTCGCCAAAAGCATAGGCGTTGAGCTCTGCCGTGTCTTGGATATAGAGCGTAAAGTCACTGCGCCGAAGGCCCGCTTTTTGGAGCACTGGGTCAAGGCAGGCTTCGATGTAGGCAAGATCATCGCCTTTGGCTCTGCGCGCGCCGTTTACATGGAGAAGGATGGACTGGAAAAAGGAAAAACGGCTCAAAAGGGCAGGAATGATGAGGCAGAGGGCAAGAAGCAAGGTCACATCCTGACTGGTGAGGCCACCTGTGTGCAGGGGGCGGAACCATGTGGAGGGCGTAAAAATGACAAGAGCCTGGATAATGAAATATAGATGCACGACGAGCATGACGTAGTCGATGGCAAACTGGATCAGGAAGAGGAGAAAACTGATCATGAAGGAACCCACTCCTATCGTGATGGATTTTTCCCATTATAGCATAGAAAGAGGGACCTTTTATCCTCTCGGAACCATTTTGCTTTTCTTTCGGGAATGTTCGTTTTAAAAAGACAAAATTAAGCTATGTTGTTAGCAAGTTTACAAAATACTATCGGATAGAGAAAATATAAAATATTTTGTTGACACATTTCAATTCTGTGGTATACTTGCGTCAATACAATTTTTACAAGCAAAAGGTAATGATCAGGAATAGCATGAACGATGAAGCTAAGAGAGCTGCCGGGTGATGCGAGGCAGTGCGGATAGGGCATGCTTCTCACCTGTAAACCCCTTATCTGAAGGGCCGCGTCCCCTAGGGTAAGGCGCTATGGATGCGTTATAAGGCCAAGAGTACAATGGTAGGGTGGTACCGCGAACCAACGCCCCTGCTGGAGAAGATCCAGCAGGGGTTATTTTTATGTTGCAACTATGGATACAGTATACAGCGGCCTTGCCAGTGTGGAACAAGGAGGAAAACGATGAAAACGAGGAAGATGATGAAAGTGATGACGGCAGCCTGTCTGGCGGTCCTGATGACAGCCTTTGCGGGGTGCGGCAAAAAGGAAGCAGCCACAAGCGGTCAAGGCGGCAAGATCGAGTACAAGCTTGCCTATCATCTGCCAGCGGACCATCCCCTGGCAAAGGGTGTCGAATCCTTTATCCAGAAGGTGAAGGAAAAGACCCATGGCGAGGTGACGATTACGGCCTATCCGGCAGGGCAGCTCTATAACGACAAGAGCATGAACGATGCCATCATGACAGGCGGTGTCGATATGGGCCTTAATACGGTGGGGCGCTGGGCGACGGTGGTGCCTGCTATGGAAGTCTTTGATGTGCCCTTTGTATTTCCTAGCTACGAAAAAATCGATCAGGCCATCGATGGAGGCATGGGCAGGACCCTTGCTGATGAACTGGCGAAAAAGCATGTCAAGGTCGTCTATTGGGCGGACTACGGTTTCGTCCAGTTTGCCAATAACAAGAAGCCTATCCAAAAGCCTCAAGATTTTGAGGGCCTGAAGATCCGTGGTTACAGCGAAATTGCGTCGGAAACCATCAAGGCCCTCGGCGCATCGCCCGTGACCATGGGTTCTGCAGAAGTCTATATGGCTATGCAGCGCGGCACCATTGATGGACAAAGTTCCGGCACGAGCGCCATGCGGGACCGCAAAATCTATGAAGTGGCCAAGTATCTCACCGTGACGAACCATGCATCGCCGGAATTCATTCTCGCCATGAACGACCGCTCCTTTGCCAAGATGAGTAAGGAGCAGCAGGAGGCCTTTATGGAAGCGGCGAAGGAAGTGCAGGAAGAGACCCGAAAAAATGCGAAGGCCATGGATGAAAAGGGCCTGGCGGATCTCAAGGCCAAAGGCATGGAAATCTACGTAGTTCCTGAAGATGAACTGATTGCTTGGCGCAAGGCGACAAAGTCCGTTTGGGATACGTTCCTGAAGCATACGGGTTCGATTGGCAAAACGGTCCTTGATATGGCCGTAAAAGTCTAAGGAAGGGAGGGGCGAAGTCCATGCAATCTATCTTTGCTGTCTATAACAGGATCCTTGAAAAAGTGACAAATTTTACGGCCGTCCTTGCGGGCATCCTGCTCTTTGTCCCTGTTTTCTCGATTTTTTATGAAGTCGTATCTCGCGGGCTTTTCAATGAACCGACGGAATGGGCCACGGAGCTATCTACCTACTGCGTCCTCATGGCGGGATTTTTAGGCATGGGGGAAGCTATGGCCCGGGGTCGCCATATCCATGTTGATATGATGATTTCCCATTTGCCTCAAAAGACAAATGAAGTCCTGCGCATGGCCGTCTCTATCATCTGCATGATTTTTACAGTCATTTTCTGCTATACATCGGCCCAAATGGTCTATACATCCTATGACCTTGACATGGTGGCGGCAAGTACGCTGCGCATGCCCTTGTGGATTCCCCAGCTGTCCATGCCGATTGGGATCGGGGTCCTGTTCCTGCAGTTTGTCCGCCTCTTTGGCGAATCCGTTCTGGCCTACCGTAACGAGAAAGGAGGAAAGGCCGCATGATTGTCATCTTTACCTTTGCCTTACTGGTGCTTCTTGCCATTGGCGTTCCTGTGGCCTTTTCCTTGGGTGCGTCGGGTCTTTTGGGCATGGTGCTTTTTATGCCCGGTGACGGCGCCCTGGAGCAAATTCCCATCCTGGCCTATAAGGCTCTCGATGATTTTGTCCTCTGCGCCGTGCCGCTTTACATCCTCATGAGCGCCATTTTGCTCAAGGGAAAGGTCGGGGAAGACCTTTTTGACCTGGGCAATAAGTGGCTGCGGCATCTGCCCGGCGGCCTTGGCATTGCGACGATTGTCGCCTGCGGCATCTTTGCCGCGATTACAGGTTCCAGTGTGGCCTGCGCGGTCACAGTCGGAGCCATTGCCATTCCGGAAATGCTGAAACGGGGCTATGACCGGTCCGTTGTACTGGGCGCCGTGGCCGGCGGCGGAACGCTGGGTATCCTCATTCCGCCGTCCATTCCCATGATCCTTTATGGGTCCATTACGGGTGAATCCATTGGCCAGCTTTTTATGAGTGGTGTCCTTCCCGGCGTGCTCATGACGGTCTTTTTCATTTTTATCGTCGTCTACCGCTCCCGTCATTTAAAGCTTGAAAAAAAGGCGCCCCTTTCCGAACGCTTTGCTGCCCTGAAAGGGTCCATTTGGGGACTGCTCCTTCCTGTCATCGTTGTGGGCGGCATCTATACAGGGGCCTTTACGCCGACGGAAGCAGCTGCTGTCGGTACGGTCTATGCCCTTTTCATCACCTTTGTGATTTACCGGACCCTTTCCGTAAAGGACCTGCCGGGCATTCTCATGGAGACGGTGGGAACGTCGGCCATGATCTTTGCCATTATGATCGGTGCGTCCCTCTTTGGCTTTGTTCTCACCATTTTGCAGGTGCCCCAAGCCCTTACGATGATGGTTGCCGAAGTGGAAGTGAGCCGCTGGGTCTTTTTCATTCTGATCAATCTGCTCCTGCTCTTTTTGGGCTGTATCCTTGAAACCGTCTCCATTATCTTTATCACGGTGCCCATCTTATACCCCATCATCAAACAGTTGGGTTTTGATCCCATTTGGTTCAATGTCGTGATGCAGATCAACATGGAAATGGCCCTTATCACGCCGCCCGTAGGCATGAATCTTTTTGTCCTCAAAGGCGTCAGTCCCGAGAGCCGCATGGAAGACATCATCCGCGGCGTCATTCCCTATATCGGTGTCATGGCGGTAGAAATCCTCTTCCTCTGCTTTGTTCCAGAACTTGCTACGTGGCTTCCAAGTGTCGTTAAATAATAGGCGCTGCCTTTTTTTCCGTGATATAATAAGAGGGAAAGAACAAGCACTCACAGAGGGGAGAGATGGTCATGCTGTCATTTGAAAAGGAACGGAACCGCAAAGTAGCGGAAAAAGTGATCAAGGGACTCCAAAGCCGCAATATGGAAGGCTATTTTGTAGAAACAAAGGACGAAGCCCTAGGCCTTGCTTTGGACCTGATTCCCAAAGGTTCAAGCGTCAGCTGGGGCGGGACCTATTCCATTGAGGAAATCGGACTCAAGGAAGCCCTGATCCAGGGGCAGTACACGGTTTATAACCGGGATACGAAAAAGACGCCCGAAGAAAAGCGGGAGATGATGCTGAAAGCCCACAGCTGCGATACCTTTCTATCAAGTACGAATGCCATTACGGAAGATGGCGTCCTTGTGAACCTTGACGGGAATTCGAACCGCGTTTCCTGCATTGCCTACGGTCCGAAGCAGGTCCTTATGATTGTCGGTATGAACAAGGTGACAAAGGATGTGGAACATGCTGTCTATCGGGTCAGGAACGTTGCGGCCCCAATCAATGCCCAGCGCTTCCCAAATGGAAAGACTCCGTGCAAGGTGAATGGAGCCTGTGCCGACTGCAAGTCGCCTGATACCATTTGCTGCAATCTCCTTGTGACGCGCTTTTCCCAGGAAAAAGGCCGGATCAAGGTAATCTTGGTGAATGAGGCGCTTGGGTTTTAGGGCGGAGCATACATCGCTCCGATTCTCCATAAGGGTGTGCCCCCATTGTTTGCTTCCTGATCTTAACGAGGTAATGGAGGATGACGATACGTCATCTGAACCGAATTCGCAAAAAGCACTTGGAAGAAAAGACCGGAACGTCGGGCAAGAACCGCCCTCCTCATCCACCACCCACGCCCGCAAGCAAGCCTTTTTGGTGGATACCCTGTCTTGGTAAGGCGGAACGGCTTTCGCCGTTTCCAAGGCGAAAAAACGAAGGGAAAAACGCAGAGCCAAAAGACCATAACGCAAAAGATTGTAAGGCAAAAGAACACAAGGTAAGCCCAAAACCGAACGTAGAGATAGGTTCGGTTTTGGGCTCTTATCTTATATTCGGTTTTTGTAAGAAGCGGGTCTTTTTGAAACGTAGGAAGCACAATGGCAGTTGCTGGAACGTCCTTCGACCGGTCTTTTCCCTTAGAACTCGATGCGCAGCATCGATCCGCCTTTGCCAAGGCGGGGGACCGAAACGGCCAGCCTTACTATTTAAAATTAAAGGCTGGCCGTTTTGGTGGTGGATGAGGAATGCCAGTGACGTATCCTTGCGAGCGGTTAGCGAGGCAGATTCGCCCGGAGTTTCGAAGGACGCTTTTAAAGCGATAGCGGAAGTCTGAGAAACATGTCCCTGGGCGAATTAAGTTTGGACCCGTCCCCCGTTAGGGGGCGGTTTGGGTCCGGCGTCACATGTGCCAATGAGTGCCTTAAAAGACCATAGCGCACGGCGCCAAACCACCCTCCTCATCCACCACCCACGCCCGCAAGCAAGCCTTTTCGGTGGATACCTCGCCTTGGTAAGGCGGAACGGCTTTCGCCGTTTCCAAGGCGAAAAAACGAAGGGAAAAACGCAGAGCCAAAAGATCATAACGCAAAAGATCGTAAGGCAAAAACACGGAGGCAAAAGATTGTAAGAGAGCGGATCATCTTTTCAATATCTTGTTGTGTGGCAGCCGATCCCCTTCTTTTTCTTCGCAATTTCCCCTGAAATAATGTACAATGGTACTGACCATTGTCGTTTAAAGGAGCCAGTCATCATGACCATCCCGCCCTGTTTTTCTTTCTTGAAAAAAATTTCGCGTTTTCCCTGGCCCCTGCGCCAAGGAGCGCTCCTTTTTGCTTTTACGGCCTTTGTCATCCTACCCGGCACGGCAGAACCTAAAAAGGAGCTGCCGCCGCTCCTCAAGGTTCACGAGGCGGAAATCGCCATTGGCTTGTCGCAAAGGGAAGACCTTCCCCTGCACGATTCTTATGCACTGCAGCAGAAACTTCCTGCAAGGATTGCCGTCGTAACACAGGAAAGACCGGTACCGCCAAAGGAAGAGCCGCCGCAAAAGACGGTTACGGTCCTTACCATTTCCGCAGCAGGGGACTGCACCCTTGGAACGGATGAGTCCTTTGGCTATGAGGGGACGTTTCCCGCTTCCTATGACGCGGCCAATGGGGATGCATCGGTCTTTTTGGAGGGCGTAGCGTCAATCTTTGCCCATGATGATCTCACCCTTGTCAATATGGAGGGAGCCCTGACAGAAAGTACGGACCGGCAGGACAAGACCTTTGCTTTTAAAGGAAAGGCTGACTATGTGCGGGTTCTTACGGAAGGCAGCGTCGAAGCAGCGACCCTTGCCAATAATCACAGCTATGACTATGGGAATGAAGGCTATTGGGATACGTTCGGCACCTTAGGAAAGGCTGGCGTCATGCCCTTTGGCTACGAAGAAAGCCCCGTCATGCTCATCAAGGGCATTCCCGTTGGCCTGATTGGTATCAACGACCTTACGGGCGGCGCGGAGACACAGCTCATTGCGGAACTGGAAAAAGTGAAGCGAAAGGGCGCCCGTCTCATCATCTGCTATTTCCACTGGGGAACGGAGCTTGAGCCCTATGCCGACGAGAACCAGCGCGATCTTGCCCATCTTGCCATCGACCACGGCGCTCATTTGGTTCTGGGTGCCCATCCCCACATTGTGCAGGGAACGGAGACCTATAAAGGGCGGCGCATCATCTACAGTCTGGGAAATTTCTGTTTCGGCGGCAACAGCAATCCCCGTGACAAAGATGCCCTCATTTACCAGGAACGCTTTGCCTTTGAAGATGGGTACCTTCATGGTTCTGATGGCGGAACGCTCATTGCCTGCCGCATTTCCTCGACACCTTATTATAATGACTATCGGCCTGTTCTTTATGAGGGGGCCGAAAAGGAACGGGTCCTTCAAAAGATTGCGGACCGGTCCTAACGAAAAAGAAATGAAGTGATTGTATGGCACAAAGCCGCACTAAGGATATGACCCAAGGGCCCATCCTGCCTCTTATTGTAAAATTCAGTCTGCCTCTTCTCATGGGGAACCTCTTCCAACAGACCTATAATCTTGTCGATACGGCCATTGTGGGACAAACCTTGGGGGCTAAGGCCCTTGCCGCCGTAGGCTCGTCGACAAGCATCCAGTTCCTCGTCATGGGGTTTTGCATCGGCATGAGTCTGGGCTTTTCCATCCCTGTGGGACAGCGCTTTGGCGCCAAGGATTACAGCGGCATGCACCGCTATGAATATGCAGGAGGAATCCTTGCCGCCTTATTTGCCGCCCTTGTAACCCTCTTGACGACGGTTTTCTGCAATCACATCCTCCATCTCCTGCAGGTGCCGGAAGAAATCTTTCATGATGCATGGGTCTATCTCATCATCATCTTCTGTGAGATTCCCTTTACGGTCATGTATAATTACCTTGCTGGACTCATGCGGGCCATTGGCGACTCCAAGACGCCTTTTATCTATCTTGCCGTGGCGTCAGTCCTTAATATTGGGCTGGACTTTCTTTTTATCGTCAATGTTGGGATGGGGGTTGCCGGGGCGGCTTTGGCCACGGTCCTTTCTCAGGCCCTTTCGGCGCTCCTTTGCCTTTATGCGGTGGCGCGCCGTTACGATGTCCTTCATATCGAAGAAGAGGCCCGTCACTACGATTTCCTTGAAGGAAAAGACCTCATGGGCATCGGTATTCCCATGGGGCTGCAGTACTCCATTACGGCTATTGGCTCCATGGTTATGCAGAGCGCCAATAATTCCCTGGGAACGCAGTTTGTATCAGCCTTTACGGCAGGAACGAAGATCAAGCTCTTTCTTCTCGCACCTTTTGATGCTTTTGCCACGGCTGTTTCCACTTTTGTGGCCCAAAACTTTGGTGCCCGCCAGACGGACCGCATCCGCAAGGGCATTTACAAGGGCACCATCGTCAGCGTCCTTTACGGTGCGATTTTTGGTCTTTTTGCTATGATTTTGTGGGGCCGGGACCTGTGCCTGCTCTTTCTTGACGCGGCAAATACCGTCGAACTGGACCTTGCCGCCCTTTACCTGCGCCGCATGGGGTACTGTCTGTGGGTGCTGGGGATCTTGAATGTGTGCCGCATGAGCATCCAAGGCCTGGGCAATGCCCGCAAGGCCATGATGAGCGGGGTCCTTGAGATGATTGCCCGCACCGTCGTGTCCGTCCTTTTTGTTGGCTCCTTTGGCTATGATGCCATTACTTGGGCTGACCAGGCGGCGTGGTTTGCAGCGACTTTCTTTGTTGTGCCTATGGTCATCTATTCCATCCGCAATGTAGAGCAGCATTTTAAGGGGGCCCTGTCATGAGTGAAAAAACCATCCTTGTGAGTGCCTGTCTTTTGGGAACGCCCTGTCGCTATGACGGGAAAAGTAAGCCCCACCGGTTGGTCCAGGCCTTTTTGAAAGCCTCTCATGCCCGCGTCATTCCCATCTGTCCAGAAGTGATGGGCGGACTGTTGACGCCGCGCCCGCCGGCAGAAATCCAGCCCGATGGCCGCGTCAGGACCCAAAGCGGTCTTGATGTGACGGACGCTTATGATCAAGGGGCTGAAAAAGTCCTGCACCTTGCGCAAAAAGAGGGCGCCGATCTTGTTATCCTCCAGGCAAAAAGTCCCAGCTGCGGCGTTTCATCCCGCTACGATGGCTCCTTTACGAAAACCCTTGTAAAGGAGCCTGGCATTACGGCGCGCCTCTTAAAGGCCCATGGCCTCCAGCTTTTGGAGCCGCAGGATCTTGAAGGAAAGAATCTTTTTTGAAAGGAGAAAATATGATGACCAACTATTGTGCTCACTGTGGCCGCATTCTTCCCGAAAACGCCGCGTTCTGCCCAGCGTGCGGAACACCTGTGATAGAGGCCGCCTCCAATCATCAGGAACCAAAGGAGCCAGAAACGTTTTTTGAGCGTTTCAAAGCCGACTATTGGGGAACAAAGGGACGGCTCTGCCGCAAGGCCTATCTCCTGCGCAGCCTTTCTGTTTTTGCTTTATCATTTCTTTTCGTAGCCCTTTATATGGCCGGGCAGTTCTATTTTGCCAAGACGCTGCAGGAAGCGAGCGGGCCTCTTTTTATTGTCCTTTTCATGATGGTAAACAGCCTCGTGATGATGGCTCTTTTCATCATGCCCCAGATGATCCTTCTCATGCTTGCCATTCGCCGTGCCCATGATTTAGGAAAATCAGGGGAGATCGTGGCGTTTATATGGGTTCCCTTTTATGGCCTTTATGTTGCCTTTATGCTTTGCGCCGAAAAGGGAACGGAAGGGGAGAACCGCTATGGACCGGATCCCCTTGCCGAAGAGGGCGTGCATTCGTGAAAAAACGGCTCTTGATCCTTTTTAGCTGCGCCCTGTTGCTGCCGAGCGCCTGCGGTTTTTCCGCACCGGGAAAAAAGGCGGAACGGCCGGCCATCAAAAAGTACGTGGCTCAATCACCCAAACGCAACACACTCATGAAAGCTTACAGCAAGCTTCACTATGGCCGGGAAATGACGGACATCAAACCCCGCGCCGTTGTCGTCCACTGGACGGCCAATGATTCCCAAGAGGGAACATATCAATTTTTTTACGCCGAGGAAAATCCAAGGCTTTCCTATGGCACGCTCAATGTGGGCGCCCAGTTTCTTGTGGGCCGGGATGGGGCCATTTGGCAGCTCATGCCGGAAACGGCCCTTGCCCGCCATGCCATTGGGCTCAATTGGTGCGCCATCGGCATTGAAAACGTGGGCGGCGCCAGGGGTAAAGAAGACCTTACGGAGGCCCAACTTAGGGCCAATATTGCTCTCATTTCCTATTTGAAGGATAAGTACCCGACCCTTACGACGGTCCTTGGTCATTATGAGCAGGATAAGGCGAAACAGACGGACCTTTGGCGCGAAGACGTGCCGAACTATTACCATGGAAAGATTGATCCCGGGCCTACCTTTATGAAGGGCCTGCGGGAGGCGCTTACAAAGAAAGGACTGAAATTTTTATGATGGATATGATGAAAAAAGGCGCGGCCCTTATGGGGGCGGCGCTCCTTACAGTTACCCTGTGGAGCACGCCTGTTATGGCGGCGGTAAATGTGCCGGCAAACCTTGCAGCTGTGTCAAAGACCGTCAAAGGTGCCGTACCCTACGGCGTCTATTTCTCCGACCTTAAAACGGGAAAGGGATATTACCGCAACAGCGTACAGACACCGGCAGCCAGTATGATCAAGGTCTTCATCCTTGCTGCCGCCTATGAGGATATTAGGGACGGGAAACTGAGCCTTACAGAGACGTTTACCCTAACGGATAAAAACGTTGTTGCTGGATCCGGCGTCCTTCAAGGAATGCCCAAGGGTACGACGGTCACGGTAAAAAAAGCCCTGGATGAAATGATCATCCACAGTGACAATACGGCGACAAACCTCATGATTGACCGCTTGGGCATGGACCGCGTCAACCGCTACCTTAAGGAGCACGGCTATAAGGATACGACGCTCCGCCGCAAGATGATGGATTTTGATGCCGCGAAAAAAGGCGCCGAAAACATGACCACCGTAAGGGACGTGGGGCTTCTTTTTAAGCGTCTTTATCAGGGAAAATGCGTAAGTAAGGACCTTGATGCCCAAATGCTTGCCATCTATAAGGCCCAGGTCGATACGGATATGCTTCCCGATAAGCTCCCCAAAGGCACGGTCGTAGCCCACAAGACGGGCGAGGTGCGCGACCTGCGCCACGATGGGGGCATCGTCTATACGGCAAAAGGCGACTATGTCCTCGTTGTATTTACGCGGGATTATACGCCGTATGCGTCGGTGGCGGATTTGTCGCGCCGGGTTTATGATGGGTATGTGAAGTGAGTTTTTTGCTCAGCCCAAAAATCGGGCGGATTTAATGAAGTACGTGAGACCATTGCTTGAAAAAGATTTTGTGGAAACAATGGCCTCATGGCCTATCGTACGATGGACCGTCCCACGTTTGGGGATCGCCTACGCCTGGGCGTCCTTTTTATTTTTACTCGGCGCAGAAATCGCGCCGATTCAATGCAGTTACTTGCCATCCTTGCTTGAGAAATGATTCTTTTGAGAGCAAGGAAGGCATGGCGATTCGCAAGAGATTACGTACCACAATTTCATGTTAAAGTCGCCCGAAAAAATGGAGCCCTTGGGCGAGCCACTTCTTGGAATTTTTTCGGTTTTTTAGCGGAAACATGATTCGCCTGAAGCTCATATCGGCCCATCTGCGTTGTCAAAAAGACGCAGACTTCCTAGCAGTACAAAAATGCGTGTGCGGCTTCGTCAGCCTGCAGCTTTTTTCCTAGCATCTGAACCAATCTGAGCCCCATTTGAATCATGTAAATAGAAGAAAGACCAGAACACCGGCACCAAACTGCCCCTCCTCATCCACCATCCACGCTCGCAAGCAAGCCTTTTCGGTGGATACCCCCGCCTTGGTAAGGCGGAACGGCATTCGCCGTTTCCAAGGCGAAAACACGAAGGGAAAAACACAGAGGCAAAAGATTGAAACGCAAAAGATTGTAAGACAAAAATCGTAAGAAAAGCCCAAAACCAAATTCAGACGCAGGTTTGGTTTTGGGCTCTTGGTTTTTATTTAGCTTTTGTAAGAGGATAATCCTTGGGTTGGCTGATTATTACACGGCTCGATACCGATTCTTCCCCTTCATCGTTTCATGAACCACCTTCCCCCGCAGGCGAAGGTAGTCCAGGTGGGCGACAGTTTCGCCGACGGCAAAGAATTTTTGGGCGAGGGGAAATTCTTCCCAGTTGCGGGATCGGATCTTCCACTGCATGCGGCCTGCAATTTCATAAGGCGTCAGCCCCGGCTTTTCGGTTACGATACGGAGCGTTTCGGCAATGCGGCGCTCATGGTGTTCCCGAAGGGCTTTTACGCGTTCTTTTATGGTGCCCATGACGCGGCGATGGCTTGGAAAGGGATGGGGCGCTTCAAGGTTCTCCACTTTCCCCAAACTCTCGAGATAGGCACCTAAGGAGTCCGCCACATTTTCCCAGTCGCAAATATTAGGGGAAATGGTAAAGAGGATGTGGTCTCCGGAAAAAAGCCAGCCTTCCGTCGGCGCGTAAAGGCAGAAATGTCCTGGTGTATGGCCTGGCGTCCAAATCGCCTCAAGGTCCACACCGCCATAATGCAGTTTGTCGCCGTCTTCAAGATATGTGTAGCCGTCAAAGGGTTCCGGTCCTTTCGTTTGGGCAGGATTGACGCGGCGCAGTCCATCTGTTTCTTCTTTCGTAAAGCCATTTTGGACGCATTTTTCGTAGCGCTTGTCCCAGAAGGCCGGATCCTTGAGATTGCGCATGATAGTGCCGTCAATGCGACTGATGTAAATCTTGCAGCCCTCACGGTGCAGGAACGTCGACTGACCCGTATGGTCATTGTGGACGTGGGTCAAAAAGATATCCGTCCGCGTAAGGTCCACGCCGATAGCGTCCAGTTCTTCCACCATGGCCTTTCGACATGTTTCTTCATTGAACCCCGTATCGATGAGAAGGTTGCGCTCTCCTGTAATGAGGTAGCTATTGAGAGCCTTAAGGGGGTTCCCCACGAGAGGGATTTCCAGGCGCCACAGGTTGTTAGCAAGTTGTTCTGCCATGAGAGGGTCCTCCCTTAGTTCATGAGGGGATCCGGGCCAAAGCGGTTGTCGCCAGCCGTTCCCTTTTTGCAAAAGAGCAGGAAAAGAAAGTACAGATTGATGAATGGAATCATGAGCAGGAAAAGGCTCCCCCACGACCGGTCAAGGTCATGGAAGCGCCGCAGGGCAAGGCCCAGCTGAAGGACTGACAAAAAGGCGTCGATGATCCGGGCTGCAAGTTCGCCCATGGTAAAGGAAAAACCTGCATCCATGACGGCCATGTGAAGCAGCTCTTCACTGCTTGGATTGTCTGGCTGGAATAGCCTAACGAAAAAGGCCAAAAGGACCTGAAGGCCTGCCAGGATGAGGGTACGTTGAAAATAGCGTTTTCTGTTGAGGCGTCCCCGAAAACCTAGGAACTTATCCTGAAGCGCGGCATCATGCCACGGTTCGTATTGGGGGCCTGCCGCAAAAGGCGTCTTTGCTTCCTCGGTCGATGCACCGCAGGCGTCACAAAATTTAGCACCGTCGGGCAGGAGATGCCCGCAGTGTTTGCAGAATTGAGTCATCATTGCTCCTTTGGGCCTTATCGGCCTCACCCCCGTGTGCCTTTCAGCATCTTTTGGGGAATATCCTAGAAAAAGAATCATTTTGTAAATCATACCCGAAACGGGGACTTTATGCAAGCAAAGAAGGCGTCAAGGAAAACTCCTTGAACGCCCTCGTACAAAAGCTTACAAATTCGATTCCGTGAGGAAAAGCAAGGTCGCTGTCATTGGTAAAAGCGGGCTTTGTGCCATGAGCCTCGCCGATGCCGAAAGGCGACCAATGAAGCGATCCTCATCGTGACGTGTCACGGCATGTTGTACAACTGGTCCATGTTGCTGCGGAAAGGGCACTCCGTCAAGAGATAAGGCCTCACACGCAGCGGGACTTCCCAAAAGCAGGGCCCCTGCTGAAAATACTGTCAGTACCACCTGTTTCGTCTTATTTCCCATCATCATCAACTCCCGACCTATCCTTGCTACCGATGTGGTTCATCGTCTGCTTTTCTATGGGGACTTGACCCCGTGCTACAAGATTAATGTAACATTTTAAGATGATAAAAACAAGTCAAATAGCATTTTTGTAATATTTTTTAATCAATGGGATAAAATCAAGAAATTTTAGTGATAGGCGGGAGGCTGTCAAGCAATCTATTGGGGAAGGCCCGAATGGCTGTTTCGAGCAAAAAATCAGAGCGGAAAAGACCGTAACGCTGGATCCAAACTGCCCTATGGGAGGGGCAAATGGTCACTGCTATTTGTAAGGAAACGGTGCTGCCTATTATTTAGTCAGCGCAATTTGTGCACCGAATAAATAATCAACACTCCACTCCATCTGTCATTCTCTCATCGACTCCTATTTTTACGCTTGCCTTAATGGCAAGGGTTAACCCTTCCACAATCATCTCTAGACTCATACTGGGTTCGTTTTTTAGGCGGGCGGCCTGCTTCGGAAGGTACGGCACATGGATAAAGCCGCCGCGGCGCCCTTTGCCTTCTTTTTTCATGAAATCCATGAGCCCATAAAAGACATGGTTACAGACAAAAGTTCCAGCCGAGTTTGATACCTGAGCAGGGATTCCCGCTGCCATAAGCCGTATTACGATGCGCTTGATGGGAAGAGTTGAAAAATAAGCTGCCGGGCCGTCCGGCACAATCATTTCGTCAATGGGCTGGTTGCCTTTATTGTCCGGAATGCGGAAGTCGTCGCAATTGATGGCAACTCGTTCGGGGGTAATGGCCATACGTCCCCCCGCCTGTCCAACGGCGATCATGAGCTGGGGATCAAACCGCTCGATGCCGCGCTTGATGGCCGAAAGCGCCTCATAACGGACTGTAGGGATCATAAGGGCATGCACGGGATGCTGTCCGTCAATCACTTTTCCATCAAGGCGTTTTACGGCTTCCCAAGCTGGGTTGATGGGTTCGCCGTCAAAAGGATCGAAGCCGGTCACTAAAATCTCCATAGTTTCTCCTTCCAATGCTAAGATGCGTAAAAAACTTATTTTATGGCTGATAACGTCTACTGTGCCAATCATATCTATAACGTGAACAAAATTTGCAAAAGCAAATCCGGTTCAGATGGGTCCAATTGCGAGGAGCTTCCGCCTCCACTGACGACGCAAGTCAGTTGTCTAGTGCAGTTATTTATAGTCTTCGTGGTTTCCCATTTACCTTTCGGCATGCCTCCATTGCATCCACAAAACACGGAAGTAAGCAATGGAAGCATGCTCTTGGGGAGATTGGCGTGATTCTTGCTCCGACCCCGATTAATAACACTCCGTCACTTCCCACGCCCCCTGATCGGTATGGAGCAGTTCCTCTGCTTTTTCACTGAGGGGGCTGCCGAGAAATTCCGCATAGAGGGCTTCGATTTGAGGATTGCGATGACTGAGGCGCAGGGCCATTTTTTGATCAAGGGCATAGAGACTTTGACCGCGCGCTTCGGCTCGCTCTTCATCATCGATGGAAATCGGCTGGCCACCGCCGCCGCTGCAGCCGCCGGGGCAGGCCATCACTTCCACGAAGTCATAATGGACTTTTCCTGCTTTGATGGCTTCCAACAGGTGCCGCGCGTTGCCAAGACCGCTTACAACGGCGCAGTGCACGTCGGCACCGCCCAAGGTGTAGGTCCTTTCCCTGAGGGCCGGACCGGTGCGGATGTCGGCAAACAGGTCCGGATCGGGATCTTTTCCTGTGACTTCATAATAGGCTGTCCGCAGGGCTGCTTCCATGACGCCGCCTGTCACACCGAAGATGGTGCCAGCCCCTGTATGGGTTCCCATGGGATCATCGAGGGGTTCTTCCTTGAGCAGGTGGGGATAGATGCGATCCGCGTTCAGCATACGGATAAATTCCCGTGTCGTAAGGACGCAGTCCACGTCCTTGCCATGCTGGGTCCGCATCGTGGGAAGGTCGCATTCTGCTTTTTTGGCAAGGCAGGGCATGATGGAAACGAGAAAGAGTTTTTCCGGCTCCGTTCCCAGTTTTTTTGCAAGCCAGGTCTTTGCGATGGCGCCAAACATCTGCTGCGGGGACTTGGAGGTTGACAGGCGGTCTGTCAGTTCCGGGAACTTTCCTTTGAGAAAGCGCACCCAGCCGGGGCAGCAGCTTGTAAATAGGGGGAATTTCTTTGTCTTACCGTTCTTAAATTTCTCGAGAAATTCGTTGGCTTCTTCCATGATGGTAAGGTCGGCCCCAAAGCACGTATCATAAACATAGCGAAAGCCCATACGGCGCAGGGCAGCGGCCAGTTTTCCCATCGGTGCTTCCTGGGGGGAAACTCCGTAGGCTTCACATAGGGCTGTGCGGACCGCCGGCGCGATTTGGACAATGGGAATGAGCTCAGGATTGGCAAGGGCACTGTAGACTTTATCCGTGTCATCCCGTTCCCGAAGGCCTGCCGTAGGGCAGTGGGTGATGCACTGCCCGCAGAGAGTGCAGTCCGAGTCCTTGATGACGCGGTTATGGGATACATCGACCGTGGTCCTTGATCCGGTGCCATCAACGTCCCAAATATGGACGGTCTGCATCTTGTCACAGACCTGGATGCAGCGCATACATTTGATGCATTTTTGATAATCTCGGTAGAGAGGGTAGGTTGTGGTCCAGGCTCCTCGCGCGCCTTTAGGCAGTTCCCGTTCGTAGGGAAGGGAAATGATGCCAAGGGAGTTTGCCAGACGCTGGAGCTGGCAGCTGCCGCTTCTTACACAGGTGGCGCACAGACAGTCATGCTGGCTTAAGATGAGCTCCACATTGATGCGGCGTGTTTCCCGGGCCCGCGGCGAATTGGTATGGACGACCATGCCCTCGACAACAGAACTGTTGCAGGCCGTAACCATAGCCGTTTCCCCTTCTACTTCAACGGAACAGACGCGGCAGGCGGCAATTTCGTTGAGCTCCTTGAGGTAGCACAGATGGGGGATGATGATTCCTGCTGATTTGGCTGCTTCAAGGATGGTCGTTCCTTCCGCAACGCGGACGGTTTGATTGTCAATGGTGAGTGTTACCATTCGGTTTGTCTCCCTCCTTTGAAGCTGCCAAAGCCAAAGTGATCACAGCGCAGGCAGCGGCTTGCTTCCTGACGGGCTTCTTCGGCCGTCATACCTTCTACAGGCAGGCTGAAGTCACCGGAACAGTCAGGTCTTCCGTGATACTTGAGATTGATGCGTCCGCAGGGCGGCGTGTTTGTAAAGTGGGCCGGCGGAATCTCGATATCGACCGAAATCTTGTGGTCAAAGCCGAGAAATGCGTCGATATTGGCTGCCGCGACTTTTCCCGCGGCAATGGCTCGGATGACCGTAGCCGGTCCAGAAACAGCGTCGCCGCCGGCAAAGATATTATTGAGGCCTGGTACGGCGCTTGACCGTTCGGCCTTGATGGCACCGTGATCTGTTGCCACGCCAATTTGTTCAAAGGGTTTTGTGACGATGGACTGACCAATGGCAACGATGACGTAGTCGCAGGGAATGCGCGTGAGGTCCGTCGCCGCGTTTCCCGGACGGGGCCGGCCATCGTGACCGTATTTCCCGATGATCTGGGGACGGGTCCATAGGGCTGCCACTTTGCCATCCCCATCCTTTTCGATGTGGTCAGGTGCTTCAAGGGGACGGATTTCACAGCCTTCTGCCATGGCAGCACTGATTTCTTCGGGTAAGGCCGTCATATCTTCGACACGGCGCCGGTAGAGGCAAATGACGCTTGCCGCACCAAGGCGTTTGGCCGTTCTTGTCGCATCCATGGAGACATTGCCGCCGCCGATGACGCAGATGCGTTTATCCGTAAAGTCAGGAATGATGTTTTCTCCAATGCCGCGCAGCATGGAGACGGCACTGATCACATTTTTGGCATCTTCTCCTTCGATGCGCAGCTTTTTGTCGCTGTGGGCACCGATGGCAATGTAAACAGCATCATAATCTTTCTGGATATTTTCGATCCCGACATCCTTTCCAATGGAGATGCCTGTATGGACATCGATACCCGTCCAAAGGATATGACTGATGTCACGGTCAAGGATTTCCGGCGGCAGGCGGTAATCAGGAATGCCATAGCGGAGCATCCCGCCTAGCTGGGGCCGCTGCTCAAAAATGGTACAGGAATGTCCCATGAGGGATAGGTAGTAGGCTGCCGTAAGGCCGCCAGGACCGCCGCCGATGATGGCAACTGTGCGTCCCGTCGGTTTGGCACTTTTGGGCGGTGCCGCGGGTTTTGAATGGTCAATGGCAAAGCGCTTCAACCCGCAGATATTGACGGCATCGTCAACCATGCGGCGCCGGCAGTGGATTTCACAGGGGTGTTCGCAGACATAGCCGCAGACACCAGGAAAGGGATTATCCTTACGAATGAGGGCGACAGCCTCGTCATAGCGCTTTTCCCGGATAAGGGCAATATAGCCCGGGACATCCACATGGGCTGGGCAGACAGAGACGCAGGGAACCGGATGGGTGAGTCCCGTAATGCAGCGGCCGCGGAGAATGTGCTCCTCGTAGTCGTCACGGAAGCCTTTGACTCCTTTAAGGACCATGACGGCAGCCTCGTAGCCAATGGCACAGTCCGCCGAGTCTGCAATGACTTTTGCCGTCCGCTCGATGCGGTCAATGGTTTCAAGTGTGGCCGTGCGGTTCATGACGGATTCAATCAGCGTTGCCAGCTGGCCCAGTCCAATGCGGCAAGGTACGCATTTCCCGCAGGTCTGGGCATGGCAGAGCCGCAGGAAACTGAGCGACATATCAATGGGACACAGACCGGGCGAACTGGCGCTGATGCGCCGCTCTATATCCCGGTAGAGCCCGCGCAGGACCACTTCGGCACTGGACGGGGTCTCAATGGACAGTCTTGTCATAGGATAAACCTCCCTTTTGAGGGGCACGGGGCACCTCCTCATGGATGCATGCAGGGCCTTTTTCCCTCTCTTTGAAAAAAGACAATAAATAATCCGATAATTCGCAAAATAGTACAGCCCCATTATACACCAAAAACGAGAAACTGTTGTATATAAAATCTGGATAGACGATAGAAGCTGTCGAATCTTGTATAGAAAAATGCACAAGGCACTTCAGAAAAAGTACCTTGTGCAGGAAGTGTGGACAAACTCCCCAAGTCTGTCCGTCAGTAAAGCCACAGGGCTCCATTTTCCGCTCCGCTGACAATGCCGCGGTAGCGCTTCATAACGCCAAAAGCAGGGTGATTGGGCTTTTGGATTTCCTTTTTGCGCCGCTGGAGTTCTTCATCTGAGATTTCCACTTCGAGAAGATGCTGGTTGAGGTCGATGTGGATTATATCCCCGTTTTTGACGCAGGCAATGGGCCCGTCATCCCAGGCTTCAGGTGAAATGTGCCCGACGCAGGGACCGCGGGAGGCACCGGAAAAACGGCCGTCCGTGATCATGGCGACAGATTTTTGAAGGCCCATGCCGATGAGCATAGCCGCGGGAATGCTCATTTCCCGCATGCCTGGTCCGCCTTTGGGCCCTTCATAACGGATGACGAGTACGGATCCCGGTTTGATGTCCTTATGGAGAAAGGTTTCCATCACTTCTTCTTCGGAATCAAAAACGACGGCAGGACCGCGGTGAACGAACATGGCGGGGTCGACGCCGCTTTTCTTGACTACGGCACCCTTTGGGGCCAGGTTCCCGTAAAGCACGCTGTAGCAGCCCTTTTCAAATAGGGGATCTGTCAGATCGTGAATCACGTTCCGGTCAATGGGTCCTGTAAAGGCATCAAGGGCCTCGCCTAAGGTGCCGCCCATGGCAAGAGGCACATCCTTGTGAAGGAAGGGTGCGATGGTCTTGAGCGTTCCTAGGGATCCACCGGCTTTGCCGTAGTCAACCATATTGTATTGGGAGGCCGGTTTAAATTTCGCGATGACCGGGACCTGTTCCTGGATCTTATCGAATTCTTCCAAGGTAAGGGGAACCTCGGAGACGGAGGCAATGGCCATGATGTGGAGGGCAAAGTTGCTGGAACCGCCCGTTGCCGACGTGTGGAGGATACCGTTTTCAAGGGATTTTTTGGTAAGGAAAGCGCGGGCTGTGATTTTTTCCCGCGTGAGAGTGACAATCCGTTCTCCCACATCACGGGCCTGTTTTACCTTCTGGGAGACGCAAAAGGGCATTGTCGCCGACCCAAAGGGGGCAAGACCAATAGCTTCCGTAAAGACGGCCATGGTATTTGCCGTGCCGTACATGGAGCAGGTACCGCAGGATGCACAGATATTCTGGCGGAAACGGGAGAAAGTCGTTTCATCGATTTTCCCGGCCCTGTAGGCTCCAATTGACTCCTTGAGGTCCGGTGTAGCATAGGTGATGCCATTTTCCTCATAAGGGAGCATGGATCCTGGAGTCAAAAAGAGGCTCGGCAGGTCAAGGGAAGCGGCTGCCATGAGCATTGCAGGGACAATCTTATCACAGGCACACAAAAAGACGAGACCGTCAAAATTGTGGGCCCGTACCATGGTTTCGATGGAGCCCGCAATGAGGTCGCGCGAAGCCAGTACATACTGCATACCCCTTAGCTGGGCCATGCCGTCGCAGGGAGCGGGGACCGTAAATTCAGCCGGCGCGCCGCCAGCGGCCCAAACGCCTTCTTTAACATATTGGGCCAGCTCCTTTAAGGGTTTGTGCCCGGGATTGACATCGTTCCAGGAATTGACAATGCCGATGGTGGGCTTTTTAAGGTCCTTGTCGCGATAGCCCGCGGCGTTCATGAGACCGATATAATAGGCTTCCGCATTGGGATCGATGAGAGTCATAACTGGTTCCTCCTTGTGGTACGGGATTGATTATCTTTAGTGTAGCCGAAAACGGAGCTTACGTAAAACAGAAGGTTCCTACATAGACCACAGGGTAAAACCTGTGATAAAATAAAAAAGGAAAGGGGGGGAGGTCCATGCAAACTTCCTATGAAATGTTCCTCCTTGCTGCAAAGACGCTCAATTTTACCAAGGCGGCCAGCCTTGCCCACATTACGCAGCAAAGTTTCAGTGAACATATCAAAAAGCTTGAAAAAGAAGTTGGAACCGTGCTTTTTACGCGGTCTCCCCGCGTTGCACTCACCGAATCGGGCCGCATTTTTTACGAAACCGTACGGCAAATGGATCTTATCGAACGCCGCTGCCTGGTGCACTTAAAGGAGCGGGAAGCCGGAACGCGGGGACATGTGCGTCTTGGCACCAATGCGGCACGGGCCAAATGTTTTCTCCCCCGATCTTTTGGAGCGATATCATAAGGCCTATCCCGCCGTTACGGTGGAGACCGTGCTCGGGGATACCAGGGAGCTGGAACCCCTTCTTGAGGAGGGACGCCTTGACGTGCTGCTTGGTGTGGACTGTACGGAGTCGGCGCTGTTTCACCGCATCCCCGTCGGGACGGAGGCACTTTACCTTGTCGGAAATCGAGAGTATGTAAAAGGACATCTCAAAAAAGGACGGGCAGTCACGCTTCAACCGGGGAGTGTGGTGAGTCTTCACGATTTTGAGAATCTCACGATCCTTGGAAAAGAAAAGCGAAGCACTGTTTATTCCCGGGTTACGGAGGTCCTTAAACGGGAAGGCCTCTTTACGGCCCCACTTTTTTCCATCAGTGATGATGAGACCCAATTTGAATTGGCACGGCGTAAATTAGGGGTGACCTTTTGTTCACAGCTGCATTTGACTTCCCTTTTTGACGCAAAGGAAGCCCCCCTTACGCCGCTTTCCGTAAAGGAAATCACGGATACGCTCCGGACGGACCTTGTAACGGCTAAGGCTCCTTACGAGGCTCCTTATCTGACGGCCTTTTTGGAGGAAAGCCGCCGTGTCCTACAGGAAAAATATGCGGAAATCCGGAAATTCATGGCAAAAAAGGGCTGAATTTCTGACAGTTTTAATTCCTATCAAACAGTATGGATTTTTTTTGAAATTTATAGTAAAATGGTATGGCAAGAGTCAGAAAGAATGCTTTTGGAGGAACCACGTCATGAAGATCTCAACAAAAGGTCGGTATGCCCTGCGTCTCATGCTGGATCTTGCCATGAATGGCAAGGAAAACTTTGTTCCCATCCGCAGTGTATCCGAACGCCAGGAAATCTCCGAGAAATATTTGGAGCAAATCATTACTGCCCTCTCCAGAGCCAAACTGGTCAAGAGCGCTCGCGGCGCCCAAGGCGGCTATAAGCTTGTCAAGGCACCGGAAGAATATACGACGGGAGAGATCCTGCGCGCTGTCGAAGGATCCCTTGCCCCTGTGGCCTGTCTGGAACCGGGCCATACAGTCTGTGCCCGCGCCAAAAAATGTATTACCCTGAATTTGTATAAGGAAATCCAGGAAGCCGTGGATTCTGTCGTAGATCGTACGACGCTGGCGGACCTGGTGGCCCAGCAGGAGGCGCAGGATAAAGCGTAACTGTTTTTGGCCAGCCCAAAAATCAGGCTGATTTGATGAAGTTACATGGCCCCATTGCTTTCGTTGAAATATATGGAAGCAATGGGGCCATGTCGATTCGTAGGAGGGTCCGTCTCACGTTTGGGGATCCCTTACGCCTGGGCGCTCCCCCTCCTAACCACGTGTCGTCACCTTCCGCGCCCAGCTCATCAAAGCGGAAGCTTTTTGCAATCTTCGGCCCATATGGGCCCAGCTGCTTTGTCGCCCACACTCCCAACCTCCTAGACGTACCGGCCTCTGGCCGCAAGGAAACTCACGCGTCGTCGATTCGGAGAACTTTCGCGCAACAGCTCCCGCGTCGCTGCGCTAGCAGGTTGTTGGCGTCTCAGGTCCGCCGTCGTCGGTGGAAGCGGGGCACCTCGCAATTGGACCCGTCTGAGCCAAATTCGCAAAAAGCAAATGAAAGAAAAGCCCGTAAGGCAAAAGAGAGTAACGCGCGGCCCCAAAGCGTCCCGACCGGAGGGGGCCGAATCAATTTTTCGATAACACGGTCCTGCAACCGGCTATGGAGCAAGAGCTCCACACGCAGCGGTTTTGGCCCATCGAAAAATGCTCCTCGCTAGCCGTTCGTAAGGAAACGTCGGCCATAAACCGGCCTCCTCATCCACCACCCAACAAGCCTGCTTGTTACAATCCTGCTAAGAAAGATTGTTTGCAACATCGTCATACACGAAAACGTATCCGTTACTTTTGCATCCGCCGGAGTCTAATTAGGCGGATGTAAGGGATAAAAGGGCTCTGCGCTCCCTGGATAAGCGCCTGTCACGATCTCTCGCTTCGCTTTTTCAAAGGCGCCAAGGAAGCTTGCGAATCGATCGGCGATGCGCTTACCGCCCTGGCGGGGCGGAACGGCTTTCGCCGTCTCCAAGGCAAAAAGACCGTGACGAGAGCCCTGAATAGAACGTAGATACAAGTTCGGTTCTGGGCTTTTTGTAGGTTGAATCCGTTAGCGTAGTTAGTCTGATATGGGGGAATATTTATCAGATGGGATCTTTATCCATTCTATCCATATGATTATGATTACAATGAAATTAAGAAACGATTTCCTTCGTTTAAGCACTGCCCGCCTTTGTGTTTTGCCTCTGAGCTCGACTCGTAGAGTCGATCCTCCCCACCAGGGCGGGGGACCAAAAGCCGCATGTTTCCTCATTAAAATGAGGCAAGCGTGCCCTTTTGGTGGTGGATGAGGAGCGTAGCGACGTTTCCTTACGAGCGAAAGTCCGAGAAACATGTTTAAGGACGGATTTAATTCGGCGCCCAGTCCGAAGGACACGGTTTGGCGCCGACGTTATGGCCTTTTCTCCATTTTCCTTTTTCGAATAGGGCTCCAGATTGGCCCCGATGCTGGGAAAAACGCGAAGCAGGCTGACGATGTCGTACAATATTGTCATCCAACCCTCTATTTTCTCTTGCGTGAATTTAGGGAAAGGGCTATAATACTAACTATTGGGGCATTAGCTCAGCTGGGAGAGCGCAAGGTTCGCAATCTTGAGGTCAGGGGTTCGATCCCCCTATGCTCCACCAATTTGGAAGATTCCCCAACTCGTGTTACGGGTTGGGGGTTTGTTTTTTATAGGAGGAAAGATGCTGAAAAAGGTTCCCTTTTTACTGATGCTAAGCGCTTCCTTGATTGCTTTTTCAGCGCCTCTTCCTTGCGTCAGAGCAAAGGGGGCCCCTAAAAGCGTGCCCCTTGAGGCGCCTTTTTCCTACGAAGGCGCGCTGTGGCGTCTTGACGCAGAAGATGTACCTGGACTTCCGCGCAATTATAGGACCTGTGATGATGCTTATCGGGCAATCCCTCCTCGCTACGCAAAGGAAGCTTCTTCCCGTATTCCCAGCTGCAAAGGACTGTCTGAGCTCCATATCTCAGGATCCAGCCAGTACTCTGAAAAAGGACTCGATGCAATCCTTGCAGATCTTCGAAATAGAACCCAAGGACCTATTGTCCTTGTTGACCTGCGACAGGAGAGCCATGGCTTTGTGAATGGAATGCCCGTAAGCTGGTATGGGAAACGGAATTGGGCCAACAGGGGAAAGGGACACTTTGCTGTACTTGCTGATGAAGCGCAGCGTATCCATGCCCTTCAGGGAAAGGACGTGACCCTTGTGCGTCTCAAAACGGATAAAAGGCCTGCTTCAACCATGACCGTGGAGGCGGGTCAGGTGCTTACGGAAGCGGAACTTGCTGCTCAAAAAGGGGTGATGTATGTCCGCTTTACAGCAACAGACCATCTGTGGCCTGATGCAGGGGAAATTGAGCGGTTCCGCCGTTTCGTAAAGACTTTGCCTAAGGACGCCTGGCTTCATTTTCACTGCGTTGCCGGTGAGGGACGAACAACGGCTTTCATGACCATGTATGATATGCTGAAAAATCCCGATGTCCCCTATGAGGATATTGTCCTGCGCCAGCTGCGGATTGGCGGCGTCTATACGCCTTTTCTCGGAAAGGGCCTTTCAACGTGGAAAAAGCCCTATTACAGGGCAAAGAAGAGGGGGCTTGAAGCGTTTTATCGAAAGCTTCATAAGACGCGGGCGACCGATTGAAAAATTTTATAAGCTAGAGGGAGGGGCGCTGGACCGCATGAACCGCGTACTCCCCTAGGAAGGGTTTCCTTTTACGCAGGAAACCCTTTTTTGTCGCTCTATGGACGCCCTTACCCTATGATATAATCGTGGTGAAAGATTTTTTATCAATTGTTTGCTGAATTTTTCGACGAAACAGGACTTTCCTGAAAAAAGGAGGAACCAGAATCATGACACCTGATGAAAAAGCGCGCTATTATGGGCGCATGGAAAAAAACTTTCCCCAGTTTCTAAAGGCTATGGAGCGGCTTGTGGCGGTCCCGAGCTATCTTAAGGAAGACGATGACTATCCCCATGTGCCGGCCATCAAGAAGGTTCTTGATGAAACCATGGCCCTTATGAAGGACCTGGGGTATCGTACGTATGCCGATCCAGACGGTTACTATGGATGGGCGGAAATTGGTGAAGGCGATACCCTGATCGGTGTTTTAGGGCATCTTGACGTGGTCCCGCCGGGGCTCATCGATGATTGGAAGAGTGATCCCTTTACAGTGAACTACCGCGACGGTAAGGCCTATGGCCGCGGCGTTCAGGATGATAAAGGCCCAACCTTGACTGCTGTCTATGCCGTTAAAGCTCTTCTTGACGAAGGATTTACCCCCAATTACCGTCTGCGCTTTATTTTTGGCACCGATGAAGAAAACCTCTGGCGCGGCATCAAGGTCTATATGGAAAAAGAGGAAAAACCGGATTTTGGTTTTACGCCTGATTCCATTTTCCCCCTTATCCATGCTGAAAAAGGGGTCCTTGAATATACGCTCCATGCGCCGAACGAAAGTGGTCTCACCTTTAAGGCCGGTGATGCCTATAACGTCGTTCCCAGCTATGTCAAGGCTCCTAAATCGCAGGCCCTCATAGAGGCCCTGAAGAATCTTCATTATGAATACCGCGATGAAGGGGAGACCGTGGGCATTCTTGGTAAAGGGATGCATGCCCAGTTTGCTGAAAAGGGTGTCAATGCCATCCATCGCTATCTGCTTGCCCTTGAGGCCATGGGATACCCGACGAAGGCGGCCCGTTTTGTGAAGGACAATCTGGAGGGGCATCTTTTTGCAGAACCTATTTTTGGTGATGTCAAGGATGACGCATCCGGTGAGCTCAAATTCAACCTCGGTAAGATTGAACTTACGGAAAAAGAAGAAATCCTGTCCATCGATATGCGCCTTCCCGTGACCTATCCAAAGGAAAAGGCGGTTGAAGCCATTACGCAAAAAGCGGCTGAATACGGCTTTACCTATCATGAATTTGACTGGTTGAAACCGGTCTATCTGCCCCTTGATTCGCCTATCATCAAAAAGCTCATGGATAGCTATGTTGAAGCGACGGGTGATACGGAGCATAGACCCCTTTCCAGCGGCGGCGCCACCTATGCCCGTGCCATGGATAACTGTGTGGCCTACGGCATCATCCTTCCCGGCGTTGAAAAAAGTGAACACATGCCAAATGAAAATATGGTTGTTGATGATTATAAGACGGCGATGAAAATCTACATCCACACTTTTGTGAATTTCAACCGCTGATGCCTCCTCTTGCTTCCTGTTTCCGTACAAATAGAAAGAAGGGTCCTTATGTCAGACGTACAAGCAAAGAAAAAGAAACAAATGCTGAGCTCTTATTCCATTGTATTTTTAGTCCTGATCGTTGTCGCTATCCTGACTTGGTTTGTCCCTCAATCCGTTGTCGTTAAAAATAACGGGACAAAGGAAATCATTTACAACGCCATTATGGTCGAAGGCAAAGTCGTGACCGGACAGGGCCTGCAGCCCATGGGCCTGTGGGACATCCTCATGGCGCCGATCCGGGGCTTTGTCAAGGCCGCTCCTGTTGGCTTTGCTATCCTTATGGCTGGAAGCTTCCTGCACCTCATGAACCATGTCGGAGCCATGAATTCGGCCATTGGCTGGCTCCTCAAACGGTTTACGGGAAAGGCCCTGATCATCGTTCTCATGTTTGTTTCTGCCTTATTTGGCGCGGTCTATGGACTGTGGGAAGAAATCCCGGCTTATTCCATGGTCGTCGTTCCCCTTTTTGTACTTGCCGGGTATGACGTCATTACTGGGATCGGTGTCCTTTTTGTCGGGGCTACGGCGGGCAATATGGCAAGTATTGTCAACCCCTTTTCCTTGGGGGCTGCCGTAGGGGCCATTGGAACCGATGGACTGTCCATGGGCAGTGGCATGCTGCTGCGTATTGTCATTTTCTTCGTCCTTTATGTTGTGGGGCTCGTCTATATGCTCCACTATGCCGACACGGTCAAAAGGAATCCAACAAGATCCATCGTCCACGGTCTTGATATCAAGACCCTTGTTGATGAAGATCACAAAATGGAAGAATTTACGAGCCGCAAAGCTTGGTCCATCACCCTGCTGGTGGTCATTATCCTGGCCCTTGTCTGCGGGTACATGCCTTGGGACGCCATCAAGTTTGCTGACGGCAGCACCATGAAGGATGTGGTGAATCTGCCTTTCCGCAGCTTGGCCAAGGTCCCTGTCCTGGGTGAACTGTTTGGCGCGGGTCATTATACGGAATTTGGCGATTGGTACTTTGATGAATTTGCCTTTGTCTTCCTTGTTGGTGCCTTGCTCTTGGGGCCCATCAACAAGATTCCTGAACCGGAATTTGTTCGCGAATTTGTTGCCGGTGCCCGTGAAATGCTGGGCGTTGTTCTCGTCCTCACCGTGGCAAACGGGATCTCTGTCATCATGGGCAGCAAAACGGCCGGTATGAGCGTAACGTTCGTGTACTGGATCCAGAATGCCCTTCAAGGTGTTCCCGGCTGGGCTTTTGCCATTGCAGCCGCCCTTGCTTATGTGGGCATTGGGTTCTTTATGCAGTCGACAAGCGGTGTTGCCGGCATTACTATGCCGATTCTTGGTGCCGTAGCCTATGCGCTTTTCCAAAGTGCTCCCATTGGTTCCATTGGTGGCCAGGTCATGCTGATTGCTGCTTTTACGATTGGTCTTAACTTTACGAGTGCAATCTATCCCAGTGCGACCAATATGGGGACCCTTGAAATCTATCAGATTCCCTATGATCGGTATCTGTCCTTTATGCTGAAAATTGATATGGTTATGCTTATTGTCGGTATCGCGATTGTGTCCGTGGCACCGATGCTGGGCATCTTGTAAGTCATTTTTTGGCGCTGCGGAAGCTGCGCCGCAATTAGGTGAAGGTGAGCCCCTTGCTCTTTGGGAAAAGTGGGGCTCAATTTTTTATGAAACGAAAGAGGGAAATTTTTGCGATTTTCCCATCAATTATGGCCCATCACTTTTATTCTTGTGACAGATAGGGTATACTTTTATCTATCGCATATTTTTTAGAGAGAAAAGAAAATCGAGGGGGACTTTCTCATGAACATCGTTATGGAACTTGCGCTGATTTTCGGCGTTTGTCTCGTTGGGGTCATAGTGGCATCCATCATGCCCTTTGCCGTCCCATACAGCGTCATCAGTCTGCTCATCCTGATGACCTTGCTGTATCAAAAGGCCATCAAGCCCTATCAGATTGAAAAAGCAAGCCGCTTTTTCATCGAAAATATGGGCATCTTTTTTGTGCCGGCTGTCGTGGGCACGATGGAATACGTGGAGACGCTGAAAAACTATCTGCTGCCCTTTTTGGTCATTACACTTGTGACAACGCCGCTGATCTATTTTGTGACGGGGTGGACTGTCCAGCTGATGCTGCGCCATGGGAAAAAGAAGGGAGTCCGCCATGCTTGAAAACGTGACAGCCACGCCTTTTCTTGGCCTTTTCCTCATCCTTGTCTGTTGGATCATTGGTGTCAAACTGCAGAAAAAGACAGGGTGGCTCGTCTGCAATCCTGTACTGACGTCTTCCTGTATGATTGTCCTTATTCTCATGGCAACCGGCATCCCTTTGGATCATTTCCGTACCGGTGGCTCGCTTATTTCCATGCTCCTAGGTCCTGCCACGGCTGTGCTTGCTCTTACGATCTATCGGCAGAAAGCTATTTTGCATGAACATTTCCTGCCCATCCTCATCGGCTGCGCCTTTGGCAGTCTTGTCAGCATTGCCGCGGCCGTTGCCCTTTGCCATCTTTTTGGGACCAACTCCATTTTTTCGGCGTCCATGCTCCCTAAGAGCGTTACGACAGCCATTGCGCTGGGTATTTCCGAAAGCGGGGGCGGGATTCCCGGCATTACGGCGGCAGCTGTCGTCATTACGGGAATCGAAGGGGCCGTCCTGGCTCCCTTCCTGGCCAGACATTTCAAGATCACAGATCCCGTTGCTGAAGGCGTTGCCATTGGGGCTTGCAGCCATGCCATTGGCACGATGAAGGCCTTGGAAATTGGTAAGATCCAAGGGGCTATGAGCTCCATCTCACTTTGTGTCTGCGGGATTGTCACGACGGCGCTGGCGGTTGTGTTTATGTAAATATGGACTCGGCCCAAAAATTGGGCCGAGTCTTCAAAATAACGTGCCTCCATTGCTCAACCTCTTATTTTAAGGTAGCAATGGAGGCATGTCGATTCGTACGACGTTTCGTTACTGATTGGGGGATCGCTTACGCCTGGGGGCTTCCTTTCCTACCCATGTGTCGTCACTTCCAGCGCCCAGCTTATCAACGCGGAAGCTTTTTGCAATTTTCAGTCCATATGAGCCCATCTACTTTGTCGCCCGCGACCTTAACCTCCTAGACGTACCGGCCTCTGGCCGCAAAGAAACACACGCGTCGCCGATTTATTTTTGGTGGCGCCGCTTCGGAGAACCTTCGCGCAACAGCTCCCGCGTCGCTGCGCTAGCGGATTGCTGGCGTTTCAGGTCTGTCGTCGTCGGTGGAAGCGGGGACTCCTCGTATCTGAACCCATCTGAACCGAATTTGCAAAAAGCAAATGGAAGAAAATACCGGAAGGGAAAAGATTATAAGGCAAATAACACGGAGGCAAAGATTGTAAGGAAAAAACATAAAAGAAGCCCAAAACCGGACGTAGAGGCAGGTTCGGTTTTGGGCTCTAACTTTTATTTGATTTTTGTGAGAGGCTGGTTTCTTTGAAATCGGGGGACCGAAACCAGAAATTTTCCATAAGCATTGATCAACATAATTTCCCGGCTTTGGTGATGGATGAGAAGCTATGCGCCATATCCTTGCAAGCGGCAGTGAGGACCATTTGCCCGGGTCCCAAGCCCGCTTTGAAGCGAAAGCGGAAGGGCGCAGGGACATGTTTCCAGGCGAATCATTTCGGCCCCGTTCCCCCATGAGGGGGCCGGTTTGGGTCCGTGCCTTTGAGGCTGTTCCCTCCCATTTTTGCCTGACAGCTCCCGTCCTCATCCAATCAGCTCAATCCTTGGGCTGACTTATTTTTTCCCCCAATCTCCAAACTTGCAATATAACGCTCCAAAGCATTGATGTAGCTTGTGCCAAGGCGGCTCAGATGAATCTTTTTGTGGGTAATATAGCCAATATGGATGGTATCTTCCTCATCTAGGGGAACGGCAATGATGGATTCACCATTGAGGCGTTTATCAATGACGCCGCTGCAGACGGTATAGCCATCAAGACCAATCAGCAGGTTAAAGAGCGTAGCCCGGTCAGTGACGCGGATATTCTTTTTTCGTACGACGGTACTGAAAATCTCTTCCGAAAAATAAAAGGAGTTATGGTCCCCTTGAACGTAGGAAAGGTAGGGATATGGTTCCAGTTCTTCCATGGAGACCTTATCTCGATCATGGAGGGGATGGGTATTGGAAATGAAGATGTGGGGGGATGTCGAAAAGAGCTCATGGAAGACGAGGTCGTGGGTCTTGAAGAGCTTTTCCAGGACGGAACGGTTGAAGTCGTTCATATAGAGGATGCCGATTTCACTTTTCATATCCGCCACATCACGGATGATTTCATAGGTCTGTGTTTCCTGAAGACTAAAATCGTAGGTGTCGCGGCCGTATTCCTTGATGAGGTCGACAAAGGCATTGACCGCAAAGGAGTAGTGCTGGGTCGAAACACGAAATTCCTGCTTGCCGCCGGCTTGGGTCTTATAGTGGGATTCAAGGAGTGCGGCTTGTTCCAGGACCTGACGGGCATAGCCTAAAAAGATTTCTCCATCATGGGAGAGAAGGACCCCTTTGTTGGTCCGTTCAAAGATCTTGATGCCCATTTCATTTTCCAGTTCCTGTACGGTTTTCGTAAGGCTTGGCTGGGAGATGAAGAGGGCCTTGGCAGCGCCGCTCAAGGTACCTGCTTCGGCAATGGCGACGATATAGCGCAGCTGCTGGAGGGTCATGACATCTTACTCCTTTCTGGTGCTGCCATTGGGAAGGAGTTTGACAACGACAGTGACTGGAGTCCCCAAGGTTTTGCGGATCCATTTCATCAGGGCGTTTAGCTGCTTCATTTCAATGAGGGGATCCTTGCGGGCAATGAGAGTGAGCTGGGCCGCTTCATCTAGGTCGCGGGCCTCCACATCGAGGATATCCCCCATGTGGGGATGATCCAGGCTTTCGGCGATGGCCACAATAACTGCTGCCCGCGTCAGGTCTTCAATATCCTTATCCGTGATCAGTTTCCGGTAAGGTTTGTTGCGCAGGTAGGAGCGGTTTACCCCGTGGTGCCATGCGGCAATGATGGAGGCAAAGACGATGTCCATATGGCTCATGCCAAAAAGTCGGGCATTTTCAATGATGTAGCCGCTGTGCCGTGTGTGGTTGTAGTAATTGATGGTAATCCCTGTATCGTGAAGCAGGGCCGCTGTTTCCACAAGGTCCCGCCAGCGTTTTTCCGGCAGCTTGTGAAAGCGCTTCCAGCCATCAAAGATTCGCAGGGCAAAGCGGGCCACAAGACGGGCATGTTCCTCATCTGGCACATATTGATGAATCATGTCGTTGCGGCTCGTTTCAAGGATGTTAGGCGTAATGAGGGGCATGTTTTCGTGCTGGTGCCGATATTCGCAAAAGAGGCCTTCCCGGAGCCCACAGCCGGAGATGATGAGTTTTTTAGAATTGCATTTGTCTGCCAGGGCCTTGATGATGGAGCTGCCAGCGACGATGACGTCTGCCCGGTCGCTTGAAAGGCCGGGAATGCGCCGGCGCATCCCCGGCGGTGTCGAGAGGAGCCCTTTGTACCAAATCGCAAAATCGGCTATATCAAATTGGAAGTTATGGAGCTTGGCCGTAAAGTACTTGATCCGCTTTTCTTCCACTTTCCCAATGGAACGGGCCGTACCACCTACGCCGACAAGGGGCAGTCCGCAGCCAGTTAGCCAAGGCGTTTTTTTCATCTGTTCGGCAATGAGCTTCTGCATGGTCTTCATGTCTTCGCGGCCGCGCATAGAGCCCTGCCGACTTTGCTTTGTCAGGTTGACGCAGCCAATGGGCAGACTGACGGAATCAATGAGCTTCCGCTTTCGGACGAGGATGACTTCTGTCGAACCGCCGCCTAGGTCAAAAATCACAGCATCTTCTACATTGATGGTATTGACGACGCCAACGTAACTCATAAAGGCTTCCGTCTTGCCCGAAATGATATCCAGATCGACACCAGTTTTTTCCTTGACGGCCCGTGTCAGTTTCATGCCGTTTTTTGCGTTCCTGATGGCGGCTGTGGCTACCGCAACCATATCTGTTACGTGGAAGAAGCGGCACATGGAAGCAAAGCCCCGGATGCAGTCGATGGTGCTCGTGAAGGCCTCTTCCGTCAGATATCCCTGGGGATCGGTCTTAAGCGCCAGACGCAAGGGATCTTTCTGGTTATAGACGAGGTGGCTCCCTTTTTGGCTTGAGATTTCCATGATGACAAGCCGTGCCGAGTTGGAACCCACGTCTATGATTCCGATTCGTTTCATATTGTTTCTCCTATGGAAGTTTGTTTTTCTTTTCCTCTATACTAGCAGTACCCTGTAAAGAATCGGTAAATTATTCGATGAAGGGAAGAAAACGTGCTACAATGAAAAGAAAATGATAGATTACTGTTAGTATAACACGATTTCCAGGCGGTGTGACAGGTTTTCCGCCGATACCCATAAGATTGAGACGGGAGGCATACTATGGCAAAGAAAAAACAGCTGGCTGCCATCATCCATTTAGGCTCGGAGCGGGTCACGATGCAGCTTATTGAGTACACTGACCTTTATGCTGTGACCATCCTTGATGAAGCCAGTCAGACTGTCCGTCTGGGCGAAGAGACCTTCAAGACGGGGCGTATCTCAACCGAGACGATGCGGGCTCTTATTGATATCTTGAAGGGCTTCCGCCGTCTCATGAAGGATTACGGGATCAAGGACTATGTCCTTGAAGCAACGACCGCTGTGCGGGAAGCCCGGAATCGAACGTTCTTTTTGGATCAGGTCCTTGTGAAAACGGGCTTTGTCATGGACGTGATCAACCTGCCCCAGGAAATCTTTCGAAAGATTGCGTCCCTCAGCTACCATTTGGAATCCCATAAGAAAAAGGTGGAACATAAAGGCGGACACCTTCTTGTGGATCTATCGAGCGGAGCCATGGGCTTTACCTATGTGCGCAGGGGAGAGATGGAATATCAGCAGAACCTGCATGTGGGGCTGATCCGTATGAAGGAATACTTCACGCGCAATGAACAGTCCAGCATCCATTTTGGGGAGGCCCTGCGGGAGTATATTCGGGCCAATCTTTTTCCTGTCATGCAGGAACTGGAAAATAAGCCCGTCGAGAGCATGTTCATCAGCGGCGTTGAATCAAGCTATTTGCCGCGGATCTTGAAAAAAAAGCCGGACAAAAAGGGCCTTATCAAGGTTGGGGCAGGGGACCTTGAGGAAATCCTCCTGCGCCTTAGAAGTCTTTCCCCCCGCCAGCTGACAAAGGTCTATGCCCTATCTGAGGAAGAAGCAGATTTGGTCCTTCCGGCGGCAACCCTTTATGAGGAACTGATCCGGGCGGCTGGATCGCCTTTTGTCTATATCGTGACCAATCGTTTCATTGACGGGATCCGGGCCCTTTATATTGCCCGCCAGAAAGATCCAGCCTTTATGGCGTATATGCAGAGCATCCAGATGAGCCAAATCCGAGGTGTGGCCCGCCGTTTTGGAACCAATCTTGTCCATGTGGGCCTTGTAGCAGATCTTTGTGAAGCTATCTTCAAAACGGTCGCCCAAAGCGAGGGCCTCGACGGGGCTGACCTCCATCTGCTCCGCGCTGCCGCCCTGCTCCATGGTGTGGGTAAGTTCTTTTCCCTGCGTGCGGGGAAGCTATACAATTATGAGCTGATCCAAGCAACGGACTTTTTGGGATTTGGGCCCGACGCGCAGCAGACCATTGCGTCCGTATCCTATCTATTTTCCCTGCCGTCGCCTGACGCCCTGTCGCCAGAAGCCTACGACCGGGAGATTTCTGCAACTCCCGCGGTGGCTAAACTGGCAGCCATCCTGCGTCTTGCCGATGCCCTTGATGTCAGCCGCAAGCAAAAGATCACAGACTGCCGGACCGTAATGAAGGAAAATCAATTCCGCGTCATTGTCACAAGTCGCGAGGATCTTTCCCTCGAGCGCTGGACCTTTGAAAAACAGAGCGGATTTTTTGAAGAAGTTTTTGGCCTTACGCCAATCCTGGAACAAGTGGAAAGGTGAGTGGAACCCTTATGGATCTCAAGAAGCCAGAATATTATATCAATCGGGAACTGAGCTGGCTGAAATTTAACCTCCGCGTCCTGCGTGAAGCTGGCGTCAGGACCCTGCCTCTTTTGGAACGTCTTCGTTTTGTGGCTATTTCTGCTTCAAACCTTGATGAGTTTTTCATGGTCCGTGTAGCCGGTCTTGTGGGCCGCGAGGAATCCGGAATCGAACGCCCCGACATTGCCGGACTTTCCACGCGGGAGCAGCTTACGGCTATTGCGGCAGCTGCCCATAGTGAAATGAAACTCAAGTACCGCTATTTCTTTGCCCTAGTAAAGGAACTGGAAAAGTATGCCATTTCCTTTTCCCGGGTGGAGGATCTTTCGGGAAAGGCGCGGGAAAGCCTTGAACGGTACTACAAGGAAATGGTCTTTCCGGTTCTCACGCCCATGGCCATTGATGCGTCACGGCCCTTTCCTTTTCTTGCCAATAAGTCCCTTAATATCGCCCTTGAACTGCGGGATGCCAAGGACATCCGTAAGATCGCCTTTATTCAGGTGCCGAGCGTCTTGCCCCGTGTCATCCCTGTGAAGGGGGCGGGGGATGAAAAATCCTTCGTTTTCTTGGAAGACCTCATCATGGCACACTGCGGGGAGCTCTTCAAAGGACTGAGCATCCTTGATGCGGTACCTTTCCGCATTACTCGTGACTCGGATCTTGAGGTTGATGAAGATGAAACCCACGACCTCATGAAGGAAATCGAACGGTCTTTAAAGAAACGCAAAAGAGGGAGTGCCGTTCGGCTTGAAATCAATCCGGAAAAGGGTTCCTTCCTACAGGACTTCCTTAAGCAAGAACTTGACCTTGTGGACGAAGAAATCTACGAAGTGCGGGGCCCGCTGGACCTTACCTTCCTTTTTGGTTTCATCAGCCAAAAGGGGATGGAGTCCCTATGCTTCAAGCCCTATACGCCCCAAGTACCAGCTGAACTGATGCCCGACCTTTCCCTTTTTGACCAGATCCGGGACCATGATATTTTACTCCATCACCCTTATGAAAGTTTTGATCCTGTCGTCAATCTCATCCGGGATGCCGCCGAAGATCCCAAGGTCCTTGCCATCAAGCAGACTTTGTACCGTGTCAGCGGGAATTCACCCATTGTCGCGGCCCTTGCCAAAGCGGCGGAAAACGGCAAGCAGGTGACGGCCCTGGTGGAACTGAAAGCCCGCTTTGATGAAGAAAACAATATTGTCTGGGCGCGCCGTCTAGAACGCGCCGGCTGTCACGTCATCTATGGCCTTGTAGGGCTGAAGACCCATTCCAAGATCACTCTCATTGTGCGTAAGGAAGAAACCGGCATCAAACGGTATGTCCATTTGGGGACGGGAAACTACAACGATAAGACGGCCAAGCTCTATACGGACTTTGGCCTTCTCACGGCAAACGATGAATTTGGGCAGGATGCCTCCGCCTTTTTCAATGTCCTTTCCGGTTATTCCGAGCCGCCCACCTTCCACAAGCTCATCATGGCTCCCTTGGGCCTGAGGGAACGGATGACCGAACTGATCGATCGGGAAATTGCTCATGCCAAGGCGGGAAAGGAAGCCTATCTCATTGCCAAGATGAATTCCCTGATCGATCAGCCCATGATCGAAAAATATTATGAGGCCTCCCAAGCTGGCGTCAAAGTCGATCTGATTGTCCGCGGGATCTGTGGCCTGCGTCCGGGAATCAAGGGGCTGTCGGAAAATATCACGGTCCGTTCTATCATTGGCCGTTTTCTTGAGCATCACCGGGCCTATTATTTTTGGAATGACGGTCAGGAAGAACTCTATCTTTCCAGTGCAGACATGATGCACCGCAATCTCAGCGAGCGTGTGGAACTCATGTTCCCTGTTGAGCGCCATGCCCACATTGAACGGATCAAGGGCTTTCTTGATCTGTGTCTCAAGGATAATGTCGGGGCCCATATGGAGCTTTCAAACGGCAATTACCGCCGCGTCTACGCTCATGGCCGGGAAAAGGTCAGTGTCCAGGAACGCATGATGGCCTGGTCCATGGCCCATGCACCCAAAAAGAAATTGCCCCTTTCCCAGCGCCTGAAACCGGTTTATCATAAGGAATCCTGACGATTTCTGCCGTCCTGTCCCGCGTCTTTTTTCTTGAGACATCGGGACAGGATTTTTTTTGTACGTATCCCAGAAACTTCCCGTGCATCGAGTCCATCCTTTATGATATAATGGGGCTATCACTTGAAAAGAGGATGGTTTAACAGTATGGCAATAAAAAGTGTCACGTTGAATTATAACGGCCATTATGGCGCGCTTGACTATAACGAAGAAACCAAGGAACTTACGGTCACCATCAAAGGCGAGACCCAGATCGAGCAGAAAGTCATGGACTTTCTTGCGGCACCGCATAAGATGGAAGTCCCTATTGACGCCTGTACCTATCATTTCGAAGAGCGGACCTTCCTTGCCAGAGACAGTTGGAAGGACTGCCAGCAGGTATTGACCCGTCTTTGGGTCAATACGGGCGTTTTGGTGGAGTGGAGCATGCCGCCCCACATGGTGGAAGACCTGTAAGGGATTCCGAACGGAGGGCCCGTCCTGGATAAAGACGCGGCCTTTTTTCCATTTCTTTCCCCCAGAATAGCGGTGGAAAAGGCAGCTAGGCCATTCCGTCTTTCCAATCATAGGTTATACACAAGGTTATCCACAGGGACTGTGGATAACCTTCGATTTGGTGAATAACTTTCTTCACTGGGCTGGAAAAGCCCATGAATGGGGACCTTTTATTGTGGATAACTTGACTGTCTCCGCGTGCGAAAGTGCCGCCTGCCTTTGGCACGAACGCTGAATAAAAAGCGAAAGAAGGCGGCTTGCGTGCGGGGTTTTAAAGCATTCAATCTTTGGAGACTCATCTTTCCAGCAGGTAAAGAAGCTGCTGCCTGCGACCAACCCAAATGCAGCTGGCGTGATCAATCGATGAAGGAACACTTCCCGCCGTAAGGAAGGGAAAAGGAACCACTTTTGGTATGAAAGGGGCATACATACAAATGGCTGACCGATTTTATGAACTGCACGTCGCAGGTGTAACAAGAAAACTTCCGATTCTCAATGTCAATGACAAACTGGCCATTGCGGGCTTTGTCATCCTAGGCGATGTGGAGCTTGTGGAAAAGGCCGCTGCAGCACTTGTCAAACGCGTGCCGCCGGAAACGGAAATCATGGTGACCGCTGAAACCAAGGGCATTCCTTTGGTTCACGAAATGGCGCGCCTCATGGGGATGCCGCGTTATGCCATTGCCCGAAAGTCCGTCAAGGCTTACATGGAAAATCCAATTATTGTTGAAGACCGCTCCATTACAACCAAGGGAAAACAGATCCTCGTTCTTCAAGATGAGGATATTGCCCTTGTTCGCGGCAGGAAGGTCCTCCTTGTGGATGATGTCATCAGCACAGGCGGCTCCATCAAGGCCTTGGAAGAACTTATCGAAAAAGCGGGCGGCACAGTGATTGGGCGCATGGCCATCCTCGCCGAAGGGGACGCCATGAACCGCAAGGACATCGTGACTCTCGAGAACCTGCCGCTTTTTGACGCTCAAGTCTAACTTCCATTGTTGACTAGGGCCAATTTGAGGGGAATTGATTTCACATCACAGCAGAAAAGGAGACAAAAAACATGACCACTGCAACAGAACGCTTCCTGAAGTACATCGCTGTCAACACAACCTCCGTAGATGATGCCAAGGTGTATCCATCCAGTCCGAACCAAAAAGTCCTAGGAGCCCAGATCGCGGAAGAAATGAAAGCCATGGGTCTTACGGATGTAATCCAAGATGAATATGGCTATGTCATGGGGACCATCCCCGCGACCCGAGATAAGGGTCCGACCATTGGCCTCATCAGCCATCTTGATACGAGCAATGCTGTAAGTGGCGGTCCAATCCATCCTGCCTTTGTAGATTATCAGGGGGGCGATATCGTCCTTAACAAGGAACAGGATATTGTCATGACGCCAAGCGCTTTTCCCTGTCTCAATGAAGTCAAGGGAAAACGGCTCATTGTAACAGATGGAACGACACTTTTGGGGGCTGATGATAAAGCCGGTGTGGCTGAAATCATGACCCTTGCGGAGCGTCTGCTTCGTCCGGATGCTCCTAAACACGGAAAGGTCCGCATTGGTTTTACGCCGGACGAGGAAGTCGGGGAAGGTACGAAGTTCTTCGATCTTGAAAAATTTGGTGCCCAGATTGCTTATACTGTTGACGGCGGAGCCTTGGGTGAACTGGAATATGAAAACTTCAACGCGGCTACGGCAACTATCACCATCAAGGGCGTGAGCGTCCATACGGGAAGTGCCAAGAACCAAATGATCAATGCGGCCGCTGTGGGTTGTGAGTTCCAGTCCTTGCTGCCGGAAAAAGAGCAGCCTGTTTATACTGAAGGGTATGAAGGGTTTTACCATCTGTCTTCCATCGAAGGCAGCTGCGAGCACTGCGAAATGAAGTACCTTCTGCGCGAGCATGACGCTGAAAAATTTGCTGCCCAGAAAAGGAAAGTGGAAGAAATTGGCAGGAAGCTGAACGAAAAATGGGGAAGCGGTGTCGTGACGGTCTCCATCCGTGACTCCTATGCCAATATGCGTCCCATCATCGAAAATCATATGGAACTTGTCGATGAAGCTCGTCATGCTTTTGAAGCCTGCGGGGTAAAACCCATCGTGCAGCCTATCCGCGGCGGTACGGACGGGGCGCGTCTCAGCCATAAAGGACTGCCTTGTCCGAACCTTTCGACTGGCGGCTATCTTTTCCACAGCCGTTATGAATTCATTCCTCAGGAATCCTTGGAAACCATGGTGGATGTGCTGGAAAAATTGATAGTAGGACTCAGTAAGTAAGTTTTTTACTCGGCGCACAAATCGCGCCGATTCGATGCAGATACATACGTGTCCTCCTTGCTTGAGAAAAGATTCTTTTGAGAGCAAGGAAGGCATGACGATTCGTAAGAAGTCACGTACCATAATCTCATTTCTAAGACGCCCGAAAAAGTGCCGTCGTCGGGCGGGCCACTCCTAGGAATTTTTTCGGATTGCAGAGGAAACCTTTTTCGCCTATGGCCCATATCGACCCATCTGTGTTGTCAAACGCGGCGAGCCTCCTAGCAGTACCCCGCTTGAGTCAGTGAGTTTTTTAGTCGGAGCAGCAATGACTGAGCTTTGATGCAGATGATGAGCCCCTTGTTTCATGAAAGGAAAGATTCCATGAAACAAGGGGCTCATGCCGTTTCTCATAATGAAAAGTTTTGCGATAAGGCCCTGTTATGGAGTATGAATGGTACATAGAATACGGTGGCATGGTTCCGAAAGGGGAAAATCAGGAGAAAGAACTGCCAAGCGAGGCAATCCCGACCAAGGAAGCCGCCCCATTTCTATCATGTCCATAAAAAAATTCCTTCCCCCATGAAGAGAAAGGAATTTTTTGTTTCGAGAGAGTGACCCCATTTGTGGGGAATGAGTCATCAGAAGCTTAGTCTTCGCGCAGGCTGTCCATAGGTTCGCCTGTTTTCGTGACTTCGACGGCCTTGGCATAGCTTTCAAGCAGAAGTCCGTAGTTCGTGAAGATCCGGGCCCAGATGTTGGCCCATTTTTCCCAGTCGTCACGATGCCAGGTCTGCTGGATTTCGGCAATGGCAGAAGACGTGTCCATGGGAATGACACCGGCCTGGACCATCCGGGCAAGGGAAATTTCCTCGGCCATCTTGGAATAGGTACCGGATGCATCGGGCAGGGCAAAAACTTTATAGCCATCACGAACTGCACTAATGGCCGGGAAGGCAAGGCAGACGCTTGTGACGGTACCGGCAATGATGAGGGTCTTGCGGCCCGTTTTCTTTACGGCTTCTACAAAGGCAGGGCAGTCCCAGGAGTTGATTTCACCGCGGCGAGGAACATAGACCGCGTGGGGAGCTGCTTGGTGGATTTCAGGAATGAGTGGACCATTGGGACCTTGGGGAACGGATGCCGTCGTAATGACCGGGATGCCGGCAAGGGTGGCTGCTTCTGCAAGGGCAATGGCATGGTCACGGACCCTTTTGAAATCCATATCGTTGATGCACTGGAAAAGACCGCTCTGATGGTCGATGAGGAGCATAACCGCGTCCTTTGGATCGATTTTCGGAGCCTCTCCGTTGAAGTTTTTATACAGTTCGTTCATGATGATTGCCTCCTTATTCACTAGGTTTTGTTGTATGCACATCTTATCAAGAAAAATCATCTGTTATCAACAGACAGATTTTGATTTTTGTATAGTAGGCCCCAATTCCCTATCCTGTCGATGGTATAATAAGATTAAGGAGGGACGACCATGAGCGAAACTATGCTTCCCGTGCGGACGAAGAGCACACGCAATCATATTAAGGATACCTTTTTGGTGATGCTGAAAAAGAAGCCTTTCCTAAAGATCCGGATCACGGCCCTCTGCCAAAAAGCAGGCATTACAAGAGCAACTTTCTATGCCCATTATCTTGATATCTATGATTTAGTTGATGACATCATGAATGACGCGCTTATTTTCTTGGATTCCATAACGGACCGGACTTGTCATGAGTCTTTTGAGGATTTATGGGATGTAGTCCGGCAAAATGACCTTGCTGTGTTCAAGGCTTATAATGACCGGTTGCCGCCCTGTCATCGCCTCATCGATATTCCCAAATATCATCCCCTCGTGAAGGATGACACCATTTTGCCTCTGATGATGAAAAAAATCTTCGCCATGGAAAAAGGCCATTTCATCGCTTACATGGCAGAAAAAGAGGGCATTCCGGCCCACATCACAGAAAACATCTTTTGGAGCATCATCAACGGATCCATGGCCGTCAATAAGAAGATTGGCTGGTGCAAGAATACGGATTGGTACGAGCTGCAGCTCCAGCTCCTGCGCTTTACCATGTATGGCCTGGAGGGGCTGGGAAAGCCGGGAAAGCGTCCCTGTGTGAGGGAAACCGGTTCCCAGGAATGATGCCATTTTCTTTTGGTAAAAGGACGACGGCACGACGTTTTGGCGTGTCTTCCGTCCTTTTTCTTTTTTTTGGGTTCTTTGTCAAATTTTGGGGTGCTAAAGTGTCTATGCACT
>UMIE01002462.1_pt1 | contig 84541 bp, 79 predicted proteins | sample 1965711 | NCBI WGS metagenome assembly UMIE01 (sample SAMEA4836116, study PRJEB28245) | human gut metagenome | biome: gut microbiome; material: fecal sample | place: Denmark | collected 2008 | reverse complement strand
GCTTCGCGGATAACGCCTCTGAAAGCGAGACGCGAACCGTAGTCCGAATCCGAGTCCGACGCACCGCTACTCGCATCCGCATACGCAACACCGCCACCCGCATACGACGAGTCACAGGAGCGCGCCAAAACAAGGGAACCGCCGCTGTTTTGCCAATAATAGTCTGAATAATACGTCGTCTCACTGCCTCCGACATTCGTCGGAACCATGTCAAAAAATGGGCCGTTTTCGGCTGCAACATTCGTTATCCAGCCATCGGAAGTCCCGGCGTTCACATTGCGGGTCGAACCGTCCGGATCGGTGATTTTCCAAACGCGATTATTGATTTCAACACCTTTCACCCATTCATAAATACCTCCGAAAACACCTTCAATACCCAGACCGCAAACATATTTTGAAGTCTCATTCTTCGTATCGGCATTGCCGGTCGCGTTGCTGGAACCGGTTGTTGTGGCAGGGCTGTACGTTGCACCTCCCACGCCCAAAACCGCCTGCAAATTGCGGTTCCCATATTTGGCATACAACATGAACGCTATTACGCAATGCTGCTGGAAGTCGATGCGTTGGTAGCCTTTGCCGCGTGCCGTTGCATAACTTTCAAATTCATTGGTAGAACGGCTTGTTGTCGGTGTCACTCCGCTTCGGCTGTACAGTTTATTGGAAGTCATGTAACCTTTATAAGCACCGACCAAAGAGCGCGGCACACGCTTGAAACTGCCGTCCACATTGTATTCGGCAAAGCGGTAGCGGAATTTGTTGTTATCCACCTTTTCCCACTTGTAATAAAACTCCGGAAAGTCCACCATGACATCGCCTTCCGTACCGTCCAGCTTCGCCGGAGAACCATCCTCATAAAAATTGCTATTGTCATTTTTCAAATAAGCGATGGAAACTTCACCCTCTGCCGTCTTTTTACACAGGCAGCGGCGGAATTTCGACAGGATGGTTTTAATCACGCCCGAATTGATTTCGCCGGTAATGTTTTCCGGGTCGCTCTTCGACTTGTCAAATACAATACCGGCATCCACTATCTTTTCATACTGGAATGTTACGGTTCGACTTGCACTGTCTGCCGTAAAAGATTGTTCCGAGGGTTTCAAATAACCGGCAAAATCATCGACCGAAACAGTATAATTCGTACCGGTTGGAACCTTGACGATAACCTGTGCTCCCTTGCCCGTACCCAGCACCTCACCGCCGGAAGTCTTTTTCACAGTGACGGTACGTCCGGAACAATCCGCGCTGTCGTTAGTCGTGACCTTGACCGTCACCTTTTCGCAGGAATAACTGAATACGATCTGCCGCTCATTTCCGCCGACGGCGACGAAATTCTGTTTTGCCGGTGTCGTGTAGCCGCTGGCGGCTTCAACGCTTACCTCATAGCTCATGTTTACCGGTATCTTGACTTCCAACGCCTCGCCCTGCCACGTCAGTTGCTGGGTCTGGTCGGAATATTTGACCGTCACCTTCTTGCCGTTAAGTGCCGCGTCGGGTGTCCCTTGGTTGCTCGACAGCGTGATGACTGCCTTTTCTTGGTTGGCTGATGTTCCGCCGCTTCCGGCGATGCGCCAGTCAGCCTTGCCGCCTTTGATGTCATAAAGCTGGTAGAACACATAATCTTCCTCTTCCTCCTCCCAGACGCGGCACTGCTGGCCGATGGCGAAGTTCCTCACGCCCTCGCCCCCTTCCGACTTGTAGGTCAATGTGTCTTCGGTCGGGGTTGCTTCCAGCGTCGGCGTTTCCGCGTATTTGCCCGAAAGGGACGACACGAGGCTTTCAATCTTTTCTATCTTGTCGCCGAACGTGCCGAGTGATTCGTAAAACTCCTGTTCCGTTCCCTTGTAGCCTCCCATCTGTGCCGCCTGCCATGCGGAAAGGCCGTAAGCGGGCAGATCGCCATAACAATGGCGGCCGTCAGACAGTTTCGTTACGATCTTGCCGTCCTCGCGGCGTTCAAACAGCCAGATGTTTTCTACCGGAACCGTTTTATCTTCCGCCCACTCTGCCGTTGTCTTGACTATCTGCTGGTAAACGTAAACCCCTGTTCCCTGTGTGGCGGCTGGGGCTGCTGCCGCCTTTGCTGAATTCTTACTCATTTCAAATATCCTTCTTTAATGATTACACATGCTTTGGTAAAATCCGTTTGTCCGGTCAGATAAACCGCGCCGCTGTGTGCTCCGCCACCGCCGCCGGAGCCTTCGCCGGTACGCTTCCATACCGCCTTGCCTTTAGTGTTGTCGTGGCATTTCCAGAATGTCCGGTTGCCGTATTCGTCCACCGTCCAGACTTCCACGCCGATGTCGTAGCCGTCATCCGTAACGGTCGGGATATGGTCGAGGTAGGAAGGCATCTTCCTTTCCAGCGCTGCAATGCGCTTTGCCGCTTCCGCGTCGGCTTTCTTCAACAGTTCGATGGCTTCCGAAAGGGTTTTGTCCGCTTTCTTCAAATCCTCCAACCGCTTTAAAATATTGGTCAGCCACGTTGCCTGCAGCTTGTCGAAGAAGGTCGCCGCGCCCTTGTCTGTAATTTCGATGTAGTCCGTATCTTCCGGCTTTGCCTGTACCACTTTGGCGTAATGCTTCACCGCGATGTCGCGCACCACGTCATCGGCATATTCGCGCTGGAAGTGTTCTTCAGCCTTTACCAGATAGACCGGAAAGACTTCCACTTTTTCGACCGCCTCGAAAGGCAGCACCATGCCGCTGATGCTGACCAGTCCGGCAGCGATGCTTTCGCCGGACACCGTACAGCCGCAAATCACGCAGTTGCCGTATTGCGAAAAGAAGCCGTCCGCGATGCTCAGCCCTTCGCCCTGCAATTCCAACAAATCGTTTCCCGACCACTTGCGGACGCCGGGATATTGTACATGCCTTTTCATTTCCTTGTCACTATTTTATAGGTTCTGTCTGCAATCTTGTATCTCTCTATCTCCGCCCGCACCCTGTTTAAATCGATGCCTTCCGGCACATAGACGATAAAGTCCACGTCGCGGAAACTCTGCCCGCCTTCACCCTCCAGCGCGATTTCCGGCATCGGGTCGTCGAACAGCACCCAGTGCGCCGGCTCGGAGTTCAGCCCCACGTCAAGAAACTGGTCTTCGTAGCTCTTTATCAGGATGCCGCCGCCGAACGTCTTGTTCAGGTGCCCCTGCAGGGAGCGGTGCTGGCTCGTGACGTGTACCTTGTAGCGGTAATAGTCGCGCCACTCGGCAAAAGATTTCCACACCCCGTCCAAGTCCGCCAGCGCCCAAAGCCAGCGGAGGCGGACGGGCTGGCGGCGGTGCGGCGCGACGTACTGCCGAATAAGTTCTTTGAAGTTTAGGATAATATTCATGGCTACATGTCATTAATGGAAACCATCTCCAACTTGCAATCCTTTGCGTAGTTGAAATAACCGGCGTACAGGGTTGCCATCGTGTCGATGGGGATAAAATCTTCGTCCTCCGTACCCTTTCGGGAAAGGGCTACTGTTTTTGCCGTCACCACGCCGGAGACGGTCGTCACCGCTTCCAGCAGCTTGTGTTCATAAATCACGCCCCCGAATTTTTGCGCCGTCTTGAACTCCTCCAGCGAGGCAAGCACCGCGTCGCGGACGGTATCCACCGGATTGGCGGGGTTGTAGTAAACCTTGATGTCGTACTTCACTTCGTCCGCGTCGGTCGATATGACTTGGGATTTCGTGCCGGCAAACTTGATGGCATCCACGTAGTTTTTGAAATTCAAAAGCTGGTTGCTGGTCAGCGGCACGATCTTCCCGTTTTCGTCCTCGGTGGCGACGCGGAACATGATGGTATTGTCCTCCGCCACGTTCACCGAAGCGATTTTCACCACGCGCGCCGATTCGTCCACCGTCTTGTATTCCAAAAGTCCGGTCGTTTCGTCAAATACCAGTTCATGCCCCATCTGGAACTCATAGCACTTGTCGTTATACCAAGTCACCGTACCGGCGACTTCCTTTTCCGCATCTTCGTCCATTTCCTTTTTGAAAGCGTCCAACACGATTTCAAAGCAGTAAATGCAATATGCCACACAATGCACCCAAAGCCGCCATTCGGATGCGGCCGAGGTGGAAAGGCTGAAAGCCGTTTGCAGCCTCTCCGTTATGCTTCCTTCTATTTGCTGAATTGTTCTTGCCATTGCGCCTCCATATATGTTGTAATGTCACGTTCTATTTTCTTGACCACCGTCTTTTTCACAAGGCGGCTGTCGTCATCTATTCGTATCCGGCTGCCGACCGCCAGCTTGATGTCCGGATAAAAGGCTCCGAGGGTACGCCCCGCTTCCACGACGGCGGAAGGCTCGTTCTTCAAATCCGGGTTGTTCGCCACGATTTCGCCCATCGCTTCCGCCGTACCGTAGTATTGTAGGGCGATGTCCAGCAATATTTGTTCGTCTTTTACTTCAACCGTTTTCATAGCTTGCCTCCACGTTCATATCGTTTAAATAAGCGGCAAAGGCCACCTTTGTTACTTTCATGCCGTCGGCTGTAAACTCTTTGCGGGTAGCTCGGAGCAAGCCTTCAGGGTCGTTATCCATCATATAGTTTACCGCGCCGACGCCTGCTTCCGCTTTCTGCCGGATATGCCCCTTGTCGGAATACAGCAGGTCGCGCTGGTGCTGGTAGGTGCTTTCCGTCACTAATAAATCGCCGGTTGTCAAATCCAAATCACCGTCCGGCTGTTGCTTGTAATCCCTCATACCTTAACCCTCCAGATAATTAGGCAAGTCAGCTTTGATGGTAGCAAAAGTGGCGGCATTGGTCGGGACGCTGGTAGCACCGGGAGGACAGGGATGCGTATGTGCCTGTATCGCCGCCAGCATGTCGTCCAGCGTCTTTTTCAGTCCGGAACCGCCGCGCGTGATGGTCACACCGCCGACCGATGCCTTGACGGTCGTGCTTCCGGCGGTGACGGTCAGCGCGTCCGCCTCTTGCAACGCCTTTACCTTGTCATTCGTGACTTCCAGTTTCTCCGCGTCCACATGGACGGTTATCTTCTCGCCTTTCTTGATGTCGATGTTTTCGGTATCGACTACAAGTGTCAGGTCATTGTCTGTAAATATCACTTTGTCTATCTCGGTAAACTGGCATACATACAACTCGTTGCTCTTTCCGATACGGCAGACCAGTACGGTACTTTGCAGCCTCGGTATGAAGGCGAACCCCTGAAGGTCTGCATTCACCAACCCGCGAAGGCGCACATCGAAATAGTCCACCTGCCCGTCGCGCCTTACGGTGCAGGTAAATTCCTTTTCGTCCACTTCGGTGACGACCGCCTGAAAAACCGTATCGCCACGCTCGCCGAACTGTTCTTGGAACTTCCGGCGAAGTTCTTCCATCTCTTTGCTCATGCCTTGATACCTATTTCAACGGTGCGGCGGCCGCCACCGGTACCGAAAGCCGTTTCCACGCTTTCAATGAAGTAGTCGCCGCTCCGTTCGTTATACACTTTGTCCTCGATGCTTGCCACCATGCCGGGCAAGGCATACGGCAGGAGGAATGTCTTTATCTTGCCCCGATAGCCGTCGAAACTGTAACGCTTCACTTCTTCCTCGGCAAGGGTTTTCAGTTCCGCCGCGTCCTTCACGTCATAATAATAGAAGGTGCGCGTCTCGCCGCCATCTTCGCCCAGTTCGCCCTCAATCTTCGAGCCGTCTTTGTAATAGCAGACCGCCTTTACCTTCAGCTTTACGTCCTCGGCAAGCTGGTATTTCAGTTCATCGTCACTGATGACGTTTTCGCGGAGGATGTATTTCACCGTTTCGCCCTTCACGTCGTTGGCCTTCCCGACATGGAGCTTGCCGTTTATGTCGAACCAAGCCACGAGGCCGTATTCCTTTTTCAGCAGGCCCAATACCCAACTGCCGGGTTTGTTGTTGATGACGAAGTTCTTTAAGGTCAGGGGGACGATTTCGCCCAGTTCGATACCCGTTAAAACGGTGTTCAAACACTCTTTTAACGTCGTTTCCTTCTTGCTGAATACGCAGTTCAGGAAGCGCAGTTTGTAATATTCGTCCTCGCATTCAATCTCCAGCGGTACTTTGTAATTCAGCCGCTTTACATAACCTACGAACTCGGTGTTCAGGCTTCCGTCGTACCCCAACTTGATTTCCACCTTGTCACCAACTTTGATAGCCTGTGCCGTCTCGATATGCGTAGGCGGTTCTCCGGCGTGCTTCAGTACGGCAGTTACCGGAACTTTGACGATAGCGGTCGCGGCAAGGTCATACATGCTACGTTTTATCTTCACGTCATGGACGCTCTTAAAAGATACCGAACCTATCTTTATTTCACAGCATAGTACAAACATATCACTCCAGTATTAATTCAAAACTCCGGTCGGTCACTAATTCCATCGTGAACACCTGCGCCGTTTCGCAACCCTTCATTTCGGCAAAGTCGATGCTTTTGATGACGACCTTGTCCTCTTCGTCCAGAAAGATGTCCGTCAGGGCACATTTGAGTGTGACCGATTCGTTGATATTATAAAGCTCGTTCAGGGCGTTAATCTGCTGGTCGGGAAAATCTACGTCCAAGCAGACACCGGCAATGCGGATTTCGTAATCATCGACGGAGATAAGCTCCTTGACCGTACCCTTGCGACCGACCATCGCCGTTTCGACGATGCTTTTCTTCCCTCGGATGGAGATAACGGCGTTCGGTATCTCGTATTCCGTCCCTTTATGCTCCAGCACCACCGGCATGAAGTACCACCGCCCCTGCGCGTCTTTCTTGCGGAGCGTCGAGCCGAAGTCGGAATTTGTCTTTTCCGAGGCTTGCTCGCCGGGGTAGGAAAATTCACCGTCCTTGCGGTATTTGGGCGGCGTGTCGGGAATGAAACCGCCGGGGTAAGGGATGCCCTTGTACCCAATGACATTCAGCAGTATGTCGCCCAGATTGAACTGGCTGACCCGCCCCAGCGTCTGCGTTACCTCTTTGACTGTGTATTTCGTTGCCATCTCTTAACCCTCGCTTAATTCTTCCAATATCTGTAATATCTCGGCACGTATCGTCTCGCTGCCCTTCCGGTCGGTGTTGGCGACGTGGATAACCACTTCATCGCACACCTTCCCGATTTGGATGCTGCGGCCGCTGTTGCCCCCTGTCCGGCTGCCTCCGGCGGTGAACTGGTTGTTCGTCTCCCTTATGTTCTCCACGTTGTAAGCGTCGGAGATGTTCGGGGACGGGATGCTTGCCGCTTCCACCTCCGGAGCCGAAGCCAACACAACAGGAACTGCCACCGCCGCCGCAATCTTCCGGACGTTCTGCATGATGTCGGCAAGGTAGTTTGCCTCTCCGCCGCCGTCGTAGGCTTGTGTCCGGTCGTCTGCTTTCGGCAAGGAAGGCTGCACCATCCCGGATGCTTTGCCCAAGCCTTCCGCCTTTTCGTTTGCTGCCGGACTTCCTGCTTGCGGCTTCAGCGAAACCATCACCGGCTCCAGTTTTCGGGTAACGGCGGTGTATTCGGCGGATTCCTTCAAATCGGCTGCCACCGGTTCGTCATCCAAACGGAGCGTCGCCGCTTTCTTCGTGCCGTTTTTCCCACCGGTAGATGCGCCGACCTTCTTCATCAGCGCGTCGAAGTCCGGCACATTTGCCGCCGGTTCCGGAGCGGCAACCGGTATTTCCGGCATCAGTTGGTTGATGGCTTCGGCATCGTCCGGCTTTTGGCTGGCCGCCCAACTGTCGCTCCCCGCCTGCTTCCCTTTTTCCCAAGCGGCGGAATAATTTCCGTTCTGCAAGGTATTGTAGGCTACGGATACCGGATTGGCGCCCAACACGCCTTCGCCGATGTCTTTGAACCCGTCCTTGGCAAGGGTGGCGGCTTCCTTGAAGTTGCCTTTCAAAAGACTGACAATCGCCGAACAAACGCCCCCGATACCGGACAGCACCTGCTTGAAGGGCTTCACGATGCTGTCGAGCAGGGTACGCCCGAACTCCTTCACTACTTCCCATACGCCGAATATCACCCTGCGGAACCCCTCGAACTTCTGCCAGCAGTAAGTAACGACGCCAATAACCGCACCGATGGCAAGGGCTATCCATCCGAGCGGCGAAGCCCGGAATGCCGCATTCAGTGCCAGCTGCGCGACGGTCAGTCCGGAAGTGGTGGCGGCCTGCGCAATATCCAGTACCTTCTTCACACCGCCGATAAGAACCATCCTTTGCGTCCAAGCATAATTCAACGCCATCGCTGCGGAAAGCACGCCGAGCGTGGCGGTCAGCCCGACAACAACCGGGTTCCCTTCCTGAACCAGCGTGTACCAGCCGCCGAAGAAACCGATAACGGCATCCAGTACGGTAGCCACGCCGGAAAGGACAGCCCCCGCCACCGTCAGCCCCGCACTGATAACCGGCAACATCAGTTCGCCTACCTGCAAGCCGATGTTCTTGAACTGGCTCCAGACTTCGGTAGCCCGTTGCACGCTGTTCGCCGAGAACCGGAGCGCGGCATCCGTTTCGCCTGCCGAAGCGGACACGTCGTGCATGGATTCCCGGAGCTTGCCGATATCGGAAGTGAGGACGGCAAACGCGCTTTTCGCCTCTTTATCCACCAGCCCGAACTGCTCCAAAAGGGACGACTTCTGTTCGTCGGTCATGCCGCCCAGCACGCCTTCCAAGTCGGAGAATATATCGACGATGCTGCGTATCTTGCCTGCATCGTCGAACACCTCCACGCCGGCGGCGGAAAGTTTCTTCCTGACGTCCACCCGTCCCAACACCGAGAAGGCGTTTTCCATCAGGACGGCGGCACGCTCGGCGCTTTGTCCCTTTCCGGTCATGTAGGCGAATGTCCCTGCCACTTCTTTATAGGCGATGCCGAGGCTGTCGGCTCCGGCAATAAGGTTCGGCATGTAGCGGGCGAAGTCGGCAAACTCGCCTGCCCCGACACGCTTGGCGGCAAAGAAGGTATCCAGCACTTCCGCCGCCGTTGTATTTTCTTTGCCTACGATGGAAAGGGTCTGCGCCAATGCCGCCGAAACCACGTCGAGGTCGGTAAATCCCGCCTTGCTGCCCTTCAGTGCGGCATCGAGGATTTGCAGGGACAAATCGACGTCGTTTACCTGCGAGTTGATTTGCTCGAAACCGACGGGCGTCACCTGTACGTCCGTCTTGTTGTCCGCCGCAATCTGCCGGAGCCGCCGTTTCAGGTCGGACAGTCCGGCTTCGTCCAACTGGGCGGTGATGTTCACCTTCGCCATGTTCTCGTCGAAGGTCATGCCTGCGTTTCCGGCAAGGCTTACGGCTGTCGCCCCCATGACAAGGGGATTCTTCAAAAGCCCCGCGCCGGGGATGGCGTCGAAGGCTTCCGAAGCCCACCGCTTGAACTTGCCGCCGCCGGCTGCCGTTTCGAGGCGGTCGATTTCCTTTGTCAGCTTCGCAATCTCGCGGTTGTATTCCTTTATCGCCGGAATGTTGTCTGCCGGAATCCATTCCTTTTCAGCTTGCAGGGCATCGACCTTCATCTTCAGCGAACCGATGGTCTTTCCGGTATCGCGGCAAACGGCATCCACTGTGCGGACTTTATCCTGCACGCCGGAAAGGGCGGCCGCCGTTCCCTCGGAGGTCGCCGTTATGCTTCCTAACTTCGCCGAAATTTGGTCGCGCAGGGAAAAGATGTATTCTATCTTGTTTGCCATAATTTGCCCATACTGTTAATAAAGTCGGTTTTCACCCATTCCGCCATCGCTACCTGCAAGCCCCATTCCTCGTCGCTGAGCATGGAGGGGTCGATATGCAGGTAAGCCCGTATCAGGGCGTCGGCAAGCAACAGCCAGCCGGGTTTGTCCGCGAGGCTTGTCCGGCTTATAACTTTTTTAATTCAGCCTCCTTGATTTCTACAAGGTCGCCCAATTTCGCCGATACGCCAAGGAACAGGGAATCGTCCGTCTTGATTTCTTCGTCACCGGCAAGCCAGCAGTTTTTCAGGAGGATTTCATTATATTTCATCGGGTCGTTCTTGCCAATGACTGCCGCCGCGCCGAGCGTTTTCCGGTCGGGGCGTTTCAAGTAAGCCACTTTGTCGCCGACAGTGACGCAAAACACGTCACCATGTTTCTTTTTCCAGTTTTCAATCTGTTCGGGGGTAATAGTTTTTGTTTCTGACATCATTCTGCATTTTAATTAGGTTACACCACATTGTATTCCACGTCGCATGCGATAAAGGGCAGTGCATGTTCCGAATAAAGGTCGCCTTCCTTTATGCTGTTGGGGGCTTCCGTAATGGAAGCGTTCACGATTTTGTCCGTCTGCACGACACCGCTTTCCGATGCGTAAGTGACGATAATGTCAAACTCCAAGTCGGTCACGTCATCGTAACCTTTGGATTTGGCTGCCACATGCATCGCGATCAGTTCGGACTGGAGGACGGTTATCGTGCCTTCATACTCCTTCTTGCCCATCTGTATGCCCCGCGCTTTCTTGCCGGTGGCATACAAGGCTTCCTTTGAACGCTTGGACTTATATTCGATACCGCGAAGTCCGGCTACCGGCTTGCCCAGCAACACGACATTCACATCGATCCATGCGTATTCCTTTGTGTTGAAACTTGCCATTATTCACTCTTGTTATAGGGGTTGTTAAACGATAAATCCACATTGATTTCCTTCAGCAGCGCGGTCGGCACGATCTTCGCCTGTATCTTCAGGGCGTTTGTCGAGATTAAATCCTGTTTCGGGTCTACAAAAGCCGTAAAGCCGGAGATTTCGCCTTCCATGTTCACGTTGATATTGCGGATAATCAACTGCTCGTAATACTTGCACATCGCCGTCGGTATTTGTCCGGTGTCCGGATCGACCGCTATGCTGTCCATGATTTCGTCGATGTAGGTCTTGTAGCAAATGACCAGTGCTTTCTGGATGACGCGGGTCAGGCTCAGGCGGTGGTAATCGTCCGTTGTGGCAACCGATGTCGGGTCGTCGTTCAAATAGTACCCGTTCTTGCCTATGAAGGTGCGGTAGAAGATATAACCGGCATCGTGCAACGTGTTCCAGAGGCTGTAATCCTCTTCCGGTGTCTTTCCGTCCGTCAGCCAGCCTTCCGCCGCAATGCTGCCGTCGCGGACGCGGGCGATGGAGATATTCACCGCGCAAGTCGCCAGCCTGCCGAGAACCTGCCCGATAGCGGCGGAATAGAATTTGCCTTCACCCACCTTGCCGTCGGAAGCCATGACTACCGACACGCTGTCTTGGCTTCCTTCACGCGGCTGGTACAAGCCGGAGGTCTCGCCATTCCATGCCAAAGCGGGGAGCAACACCACAAACGGCGCTATTTTCTCCAAGTAATTGCTTACAACCTGCTGCGCTGCCGTTACAGCCGTCACCACGTCTTGGTCTATGCACTTGGTAACGGTTGCCTCATACGTGCTGTCCGGATTGATATTGATGCCTACCAGCCGGATACGTCCTGCTGCGGAATCAATCAGCTTTTTAAGCGGCGCGCCGTCGTCCATTGCGCAAATCTCGGTCAGCGTCTTGTCTTCGTCCACGACCAGCAGGTGAAGTTCCGCACCGTCTCCTGCGGCTGTGTAGAATGCCATGATGTCTTTATACAGCAAGGGGTTGTTTTCCTTTGTGATGCCGTATTTCTTCAAATCGCTGGTGCCGCCCAATATGTACGGCTTGTCGAGTTCCAGTTTGGAATCGACTTTCTTTCCGGAAAGGATCAATCCGGCAATGCCGTCGTCCGACAAGGTAACGGTACCGATATTGCCGTTCCCCAGCGTTATATTTACATTTGGTAAACTCATAATCTGATTCGTTTTAATAGTTTTTGAATGCCTTTCAAGCCGAGCCAAAGGGCAAGGAGTGAAAGGAGCGTTTTCCCGATGCGTATCCATGTCTCCTGCCACCACGTAAGGCGGTTCACTTCCACTTCGACGGGGTGCGGCACATAGACGATGGAATCCTTTGCCGGTATATAAACCGTATCGGGCTTTGCCTTCGCCCCGTAGTCCAGCCTCCCGTCCTCGAAACGGAAGCCCGTTTCCATGCCTTTCGACTTCAATTCGTCGTATGCCTTCAGGATAACCCTATTGTTGCTGTCGCACTCGAACAGGGCGGTCATGAGCGCCGAATCGGGCGAGAGGTAGACCGGCACGAGGCGTTCGGTCACCAAGTTAGCGGGCAGGGTCGCGGGCGTGCGGCTCACATTCTTCGGCCCTCTGCAACTCATCGCGCACAGGACAAGCAGCAGCATGGGGGCAATTATTGACTTTTTCAACGGCACGACGAAGCCGCGCCAATTCTTTCCGTACTGCATTGATTTCTTTCTTTAGGGGTTCGACCACCTGTTCCATCAGAATGGCCATCCCGTTTTTCACGTTCTCCAATTCGTCGCCCCGCGTGTCGGTCTTGGCAGCTTCCACCTGCGCCCTGAGCGATTCAAGTTCGGCGTTGTATTTCTTTCGGAGCAACAGGCTTTGAATCCATAAACCGACCGGAGCGGACACGACGCCAAACAGCAAAGAGATGATTTCGGAAGTTTCCATTCTGACTTTTACAGGTTTATTTCTTTATTTATAACAGTTCCCATCCGGCTTCCACGTCCGCCATGACCGCCGGACGTCCATTCTCTACGTGGCTGATGGCGGCGGCAAGGGCGCACATCGTCCCTTTGTCGTCCACGTCCGGCACATGCGTCGTCGGAACTTGCATTTCCTTTGACACGCGGGTGATATATCCGGAAGTGTTGTTTTCCGTCGGCGGCGCCCAACGCCGGATAAAGTCGGCGATGGTCTGGCAGCCATGCTTTTTCCGGTAGTTCTGCAAGGTGCGTATCAAAGCGCGGTAGCCCCATTTCATTTCGGTGAACTGGAAAAACTCACCATCGGTCTGCACCGGACGAAGCCCTTGCCATTTGTCCTTTGTTATCCGGATATTGCCGGGATTGCAGTTTCTGATACCTCTTGGTTCCATCGTTCACCTCCTTATGCTCCGGCTTCGTATGCCGACATGATAGCCCCCATCGCGTCTTTCTTCTTCGGAAGCACGATAAAGTAGTGGCGGAAGTTCACGAGGCTGCGCTGGTTGAGCGGGTCTGTCTTGGCTTCCGAGTAATACATCTTCGTGCTGCCCGATGCCTTAAATACGCGCTTGGTGTAGAAGGCGACGGATGCCTGATACTCGTTTGCACCGGCTGCCGTACCGAATTTTACCTTCGTACCGGCTACGGCATACACAGGGTTGTCCGAATACTCGTACACCTCGAACCCGTACAGGTTGGCAATCTTGCCGGTCGTGTAGTTGTAATACTGGTCTTTGAATTTCTGGTCGGTCAGTAGCAGGTCGTTTACATGGTCGCTACATAACACCAGACGGCGGCCTTGTACGGGGATTTTCAGTTTGTCGAATTTGTCTTTCAGGGCGACAATATCCGACAGTTGCAAACGTCTGCGGCCTTTCGTCCCGCCGTCCACGATTTCACCGGTAGTTTTCAAGACCGGGGTCTTGGCTGCGTTACTATCCGGAGCCAGCGCATGGATGGATTTGGCAAACTTCTTTTCCTTGATGGCGTCGGCGTGGCGTTCCTTCAGGCTCGCCATCTTGTCGTAGGAAGAGGCGTACAGCTCATCGTCCGTTACCGGGGTCGCTTTGGTCTGGAACTTGTCAAGACTGAACACCGCGTCATTATCGGTGATTTCCTGAACCGCCAACGGATAAGTCGTGTTATTGACCAATACCTCCGGGTCGCCGCCCACGTCGATCATGTGGATAACATCGTTCTCGGCATACTGCGAATAGTCGGGCAGCCCGTCAAGGAAGGTTGCCACGTCTCCGGCGCGGAGGGTCTTGATCAGTTCTCCCGTCCATACTTCCGTCAGCACCCCTTCGCACAATGCGCCGGAAGGCATGAATTTTCCTGCCGCCAAGGAAACGCCGACGGCGGTTGCTGCGCCTGCCATCGCGGGTACGCCCATGACAGCGGCGACCATGATGCCCATCACCGCGTTAAACAGCAGGGCAGCCAATGCTTTAAATCCTTTTGCTTTCATTTGTCTTTGGTTTGTTTTTAAGTTGATTAATAATTGGGACAGTCCACGCCGTATTCCGCTTTGTACAGCTTCATATAGGTGGGCTTGTCGTTCGTTCTAAGTTCCATTACCTTGTCGGCAGGCACGTCCGACAGCTTCTTCCATTCGAGTGCCACCGAACCGCCGGAAGCGGGGCGGATGATGTCGAGCGGCTTCTGTGCCGGGGTCATGGCTTCAAAAGTCAGCTTCAGGCTTTCCAGCCCGACCTGTTTGCCGAGCGCGATAAAGTGTTCTTTCTTCTCTGCCGTAATGCGCCGTTCGGCAATGGCTGTTTCAACGGCAGTGGTAATACCAGCCAATAGCATCTCTTCCTTTTCCTTTCTCAGTTGCTCGTTGGCCGTCTTGTAGCCCAGCAGCACTTCAATGGCGGAAAGGATTTCATTTTCCGTTGCCGTTTCCGGCAAGCCCAGTTTTAGGGCGATCGCTTTAAAATCCATCTTTTCTTCTGGTTTTTGAGTGTTATTAATAAGCAGCGGAAGGCATTCGGATTCCTCGCCGGCTGCCAGTTTCAATTCTTTGCCGCCCGAAGAAAGCATCAGGGGGAGCGCGTTGTCGTTGCCGCCTATGTCCACCATGCTGACCTCGGTCAGTTTGCTTTTCGTTATGGTCGCTCGGTATTGTCCGGGTTTGACATGCTGCACATCGTCGCTTACTTCTATGACGTCGATGTTCGCACTTGCCATGCGGAGCGTGCCTTTTTCCCATTGCGCCTTCGCCTGCTTCGACTCCTCACGCACTTCGTCAAACCAAGGTTCGCCGGTCACGCGCCCGTCCTCTTTCCTTATATCCTTTATGCAGCCGATAATCACGCCGCGCCAGTGCATCCACAAAAGGACGGGGTTCTTCTCGTATTGGGATATATCCATGCCTTCCGTACTGATCCACGTGCCGTAGCAGTTTACCGACTCATCACTGATTACTATTCGTTTTGCCATTGGAATTTTGTTGATACTGCTGCAAACTTATACCATAGGAAAAGCCCGAAGAAATAACTATGCAACGGTTACACAGATGTATGTAACGGTTGCACACTTCTATGTAACCGCTTCACGCTTTGTTGCCGGACGGCTTCTTTCTTTACAATTTTGCCGGAAAGCAAACATCAAATCATTTATGGGAGTATCAAAAAAGCAACTGGAAAAGACAAAGGAACTTGCCAAGCTCTATTACCTGAACGGCGACACGCAAAAGCTGGTCGCTGAAAAGGTAGGCGTATCACGTGTCACGATAAACAAATGGGTGAGCGACGGCGGCTGGGACGCGCTGCGTACCGCCAAATCCATCACCCGAAAGGAACTGGTCGCCAAAATCATGCGGAAAGCCGATGAAAAACTGGAAAGCGGCGAGTTCTCCGCCGACGAGATGGCAAAACTGGCTGCCAGCATCGAAAAGATAGACAAACGTACCAACGCCACCACCATTATAGAAGTGCTTACGTCATACAACAACTGGTTGGTGGCGCGTACCCAGATAGACAAGGAACTGACAACCGATTTCCTGAAAACGACCAACCGCTATCAGGACATGTTCATCGCCGAACAGGTGTCGGCTGAGAATCCGGGGCTATAATATATATAATGTATATGGGGACACAGATAAGCCAAAAGGAAGCACTGAAAAGGTGGAAGCAGCTTTGCGAGACGATACAGAACTTCTCCACCGTCAATGCCGCCGAAACGAAAGCGGAGCAGTTGGAGCGCGTGGCCCGGTTACGGAAAGATTATGCCGGGTTTGTGGAATATTACTTCCCACACTACTGCACCGACAGCGAGACCGGCAAAACCATCCCGTCGGCAAAGCACCATATCGAGGCGGCTAAAAAGATTCTCCGGAAACGGACGCTGAAAGCCGTATTCAAATGGGCGCGCGGGCAAGCCAAATCCACCCACATGGACGTCATGATACCGATGTGGCTCATGGCGCAGAAACGGCGCGAGATAAACGTCATGGTGCTGGTAGGCAAATCGGAAGATGCCGCGAAAACCCTGCTCGGCGACATTCAGGCGGAACTGCAATACAACAAACGTTATACGCACGATTTCGGAACGAAGTACAACGCCGGTAGTTGGGAGGAGGGCGAATTTGTCACTTCCGACGGCGTAGCTTTCTTCGCTCGTGGGCGTGGCCAGTCCCCGCGCGGTCTCAGGTACCGGAACCGGCGACCGGACTACATTGTTATCGACGACCTCGACGACGACGAACTGTGCGAGAACGACAGCCGCGTCCGCAAGGCAACCGAATGGGTGAAAGAAGCCTTGTTCGGCGCGTTCGGGGCGGAGGGCGGACGCTTTATCATGGTCGGGAACCTTATCAGCAAATGCAGCGTGTTGGCAAACATCGCCGCGTCGAAAGGCGTAGAAGTAAGCCAAGTAAACGTGCTGGATAAAAACGGCAAATCCGCATGGCCGGAATATTGGACGCAGGAACGCATCGAAGAGAAACGCGCCTTCATGGGCTACCGCGCCTTTGAAAAGGAGTACATGAACAACCCGATCAAGGAAGGTACGGTGTTCCGCAAGGACTGGATTCGTTGGAAAAAGATATTTCCGCTGGATAAGTACGACGAACTTGTTGCCTACTGCGACCCTTCATTCAAAGGCTCGACCAAGAACGACTACAAGGCTATCAAGCTATGGGGGAAGGTCGGGACGGAACTGCACCATATCCGCGCCTTCGTCCGCCAGTGTTCCGTAGCCGAAATGGTGCGCTGGTTCTATGACCTGCACGAAAGCCTGCCGGAAGGTGTCATCTGCAAATACATGATAGAGGCGAATTTCCTGCAAGACACCTTGCTGGACGACTTCGAGGCGGAAGGCAACCTGCGTGGATACCAGCTGCCCATACAGGCGGACAAACGGAAGAAGCCGGACAAATTCCAGCGCATTGAAGCCGTATCGCCGCTGTGGGAACGCGGCTTTGTCTTTTACAACGAGGAACTGCAGAACGACCCCGACATGCTGACCGGCATCGAACAGACGCTTTCCATCGAAAAGGGAAGCAGCACGCATGACGACGGCCCCGACGCCGACGAAGGGGCAATCTATGTGTTGCAGAAGCATTCAAGAGTACAGAAGTTTAAACCGAGCATCGGCACGCGCCGGTCTCCTAAAAATATGTGGTAAGACATGAAACAGTTTATTAAAGACATTATCCTGAACTATCGGATCAGGCGTGCCATCAAGTTGGCCGACGAACTATCCAAGGCAAGCCGCCGGAAATACATTGTTTTATTGGTGGCCGGTGTGCCGAAAGTATATTCCAAACAAGACCTGAAACGGATGATCGCGCAGCGTAAGTTCCGCAAAGGGACAACCATTCAGGACTTGGAAAAGAAAGCTATCCTCATAACCGCATAGCCTATGTTCCTGACCAAAGAAGATTATATCGTGGCAAGCAATACCGCGCTTGGCGTATTGCAGCAATGCTCCGAGGACAAGCGCCTGGCGGCGGAACAGATGGCTATCGAAGAGGTGTCCGGCTACCTGCGCAGCCGGTACGACGTGAAGAAGATATTCGCCGCTACCGGAGACCTGCGCAACAGTCTGGTGGTACTCCGCACCTGCGACGTCGCCCTGTACCATCTTTCCTCGTGGCTGCCTAACAAGATGGGGCATGAGATACGCAAGGAACGTTACGAACTTGCCCTTAAATGGTTGGAAGGCGTGCAGGCAGGGAAGATAACGCCCGACCTTCCGACCATGACCGGCGAGGACGGCGAAGAGGATATTAATAACCCTGTGAAGTGGGGTTCGGGAAAAAGCAATACTTATATCTGGTGATTATGGCAAAGAGAAATAAAAGATATTCCGGCGGCGGTATGCGCATCAGCGGCCTCAATCTGGCATCTGCCAAGGACAGGAAGCGGCTCCAGTCGCTGACCGTCGAACTGAAGCTGCAAGCCGAAGCCTTGACGCAAAAGGACATGCGTTCGTGGCGGCAGGCATGGCAGCAGGCTATCGACATCGAGAACCCGCGCCGTTACAGCCTGTACGACATCTACCGCGATGTGGAAGTGGACTTGCATCTGGAAGGTTGCGTGGGGCAGCGCAAAGGGTTTACACAAAAGAAAGCCTTTAAATTAGTGGACGCGAAAGGCAAACAGAATGAAGACGCCACCCGATTGCTGGAGGCGGTCTGGTTTAAGGATTTGGTCGGCTACATTTTGGATTCGCGCTACTGGGGGCATTCGCTTATCCAGCTGGGCGACGTGGTGAGCATCGACGGGGAAATGCGTTATACCAACGTGGAACTGGTGAACCGCAAGCACGTGGTTCCCGAATACGGCGTGATTATCCGCGAACAGGGCGACGACTGGACTGCCGGCGTGCCTTACCGCGAGGGGCCGATGGCGGATTGGGTAATCGAAGCCGGGAAGCCGCGCGACTTGGGGCTGTACCTGAAAGCCGCCACGCAAACCATCCCGAAAAAAAACATGCTCGCCTATTGGGACCAGTTCGGGGAAATATTCGGGATGCCTATCCGCATCGCCAAAACGACGGCACGCGACCCGAAAGACCGCTCCCAAATCGAAAACATGCTTTCTTCGATGGGCGCGGCGGCATGGGGGCTTTTTCCGGACGGGACGGACATCGACATCAAGGAAACGACACGAGGCGACGCCTTCAACGTGTATGACAAACGTATCGACCGAGCAAATTCGGAACTGTCGAAAGGTATCCTGAACCAGACGATGACCATCGACAACGGCAGCAGCCTTTCGCAGTCGGAAGTCCATTTGGAGGTATTCGAGAACGTCGTGGAAAAGGATGCCGACCTCGTGAAGGACATCGTAAACGACCAACTCCTGCCGCGCATGGTGAAGCATGGTTTTCCGGTGAAGGGGCTGCATTTCGAGTGGGACAACTCCATCGACTACACGCCGGAACAGCAGTTGGAGTATGAAAAGATGATTCTCGACCGCTTCGAGGTAGACCATAAGTACTTTGCCGATAAATACGGTATGACGATTCTCGGCCCGAAGAAACAGCCGGAACCGGTAGCCTTGGCACGTCCTTTTTTCGACTAAGCCCCGCCGACTATGCGGGGCTGCATGAACGGGCAAGGCTGTTGTACGATGTCGGTTCGCTCTCGCTGGCAGCCGAAGATTATCCGGACGCATCCGGCATTGAGGCGGCATTTGAAAAGGCTATGAAGTGGCTGCATGGGAAACGGATTTTCGGAGCAGGAATGTTACAGGAAAAGCCTGTGCGAAAGTTGATGGAAGAAACTGCTGCTTACCTCTCGAAAGGCATCGAGCGCGGCATCATGGAAGAACCGCCTTCGGAAGCGATGGTGCAGGGACTTCGGGAAAGCGCGGGCGTGTTCTCCGGTTTCAAGACCTTTCACGAGATGAAGGAAGCCGCCGGATTATTGCTTGACGAAAGCGGCAATCTAAAGCCGTTTGAACGGTTTTCAAACGATGTTCAAAAGATTAATGATGCCTACAACAAGCACTATCTAAAGACGGAATACGCCTTTGCCGTCCGGAGTGCCGAAGCTGCTGCCCGTTGGGAGGAGCAACAGGACGACGGGGGCGGTCGATACTTGCTCCAGTACCGTACCGCTGGAGATAAGAAAGTGCGCAAGGCTCATCAGGCGTTGGAAGGCATCACGCTTCCGCCGTCCGACCCGTTTTGGGACAGGTATTACCCGCCGAACGGCTTCAACTGCCGTTGCACCGTCGCCAAAGTGCGTGCCGCCAAATATCCGGCTACCGACAGCGGCGAAGCCATGAAAGCCGGGGACAAGGCGACCGAGGGCAAATATGCCGAGATGTTCCGCTTCAATCCGGGCAAGCAGCGGGCGGCGTATCCGGCTTACAACTCGTACACGATAAAGAAGTGCGCCACCTGCAAGAAGAACGGCTTCCCGTTGGCGAAGGTTCCCAGCAGCGAACTTTGCGCTGCCTGTCCGATCATTCGGGAATGCGCCGGGGACATCAGCAAATCACAGGCGGCCATCGAGCGCAAACATTACCTTCGGGAAATGCAGCCGCTACTAAAGAAAAAGGTCGCGCTGGAGATAGACGGGGTGAAGAAAAGCATCGGGTTCTCCAAAGAAGGGAACAAGCACCTGTACAGCGACACGTTCGGGCGGTCGTCCGTGTTGAAAAAAGAACATTTGGCAAGGCTGGATAAGGTGCTGGCTGGGTCTGTTTATGCAGGAAGTGCGGAAATATCCCCCGACCATCCTAAAACGTGGGCGAAACGTTTTCTCTATTTCAAAGGTGAAATAGACGGGAAAACAGTGTATTTAAATGTGGCGGAAGCTGAATTTGAGAACAAAGCGGGAAAAAAGAAATATGACCGTTTCCTATATTCAGTGACGGACAAAATAAAAAGCGAATAAATCGGCGACCCCTTAGGTTCATGACCAGCTTAGCCCACACGATTCACCCGCTTTTCACTGCAAATATACAAACTATTATTTAAAAAAGCAGCACAATGAATGCAGATTTCAAGAAAGAGGTCATCGACCGGTCGCTGGAAGATATAAAGGTCGAGTTCGACGAGGAGTTTGACCGCAACTTCGAGCGGAAAGCCTTCTTCGACGAAAAGCAGTGGCCCGAACGGAAGTTTGACGACGGGGTCGGCTCGCTCATGCAACGTACCGGCGGACTTCGGGGCAGCATCCGGAGCCGGAAACGGCGTGACGAACTGGTTTATTCGTCATCCAAGCCCTACGCCCGAATCCATAACGAAGGGGGCGAGATAAGGGTCACAAAGAAGATGAAGGGTTATTTCTGGCACAAGCTGAAAGAAGCGCAAGGCAAATACCAGTACAAGAAGGACGGTGAAAAACGGAACAACAAGCGGAACCGCGAACTTTCCACCCTCGAAGAGTTCTACCGTTCGATGGCATTGAAGAAGGTCGGTTCCGTTATCAAGATACCCGAACGCCGCTTCATCGGAACCGGACGGGCGACTGACCGAATTATCCGCGAGATTACGGAAATGAACTTTGAGGACTATTTAAAACGGCATCCCATCATTAAAGCAACAGACTTATGAGAAAGATTTTATATCGTGAACTGAAAAAACGCCTGTCGCGCCTTTTAATCGCCGACAGTGGCGACATCGTGTTTGCATCGGAAGAACGTATCAAACAGATAGTCGAAGCCGGAGAAACGCCCGATTACGCGATTAAACACATCGGGCTGTGGAACCGGCAAGTGGAGTTTATCGAGCAGGAAGAACACTTTCCCCTGCCTGCCGTCTTTGTCGAGTTTGGCAAACTGTCGTGGCGGCATCAGGCGGGAGGCTTGCAGGATGCAGACCTCACCATCGGGCTGCATGTCCTGACCACTGCCATGCCGGAAGGGTACGACGGCGATGAGTTCCATTTGGATTTGCTCGACAAGATAAACCACTGCCTGCATGGGTTCACCGGCGAATATTGGGGCGCATTCAAGCGGTCGGCTTCCATCCCCTGCCACGACCACGAGGAGATATTGGACGATACGGAAGTGTACCAGACGCTTTTGTATGATGATTCGGCAGTGAAGACGTTAGTCAAACGTCCGGTTCCGCCCGATACGGTTATCAGAACAAAGTAAGCTGCATATCTTGTTGCCGCTTGATAACGGAGGGATTTGTCGCGGCGTTGATGTAGTTGTAGAACGTCTTTTCCGATATGCCATAGACGGGATAGATATACCTGCGCCAAATCTCGCGGTTGGATAATCCGGATTTGGCGTATTCGTCGTATATCGAATTTACTTCGGCTACACGTTTTTCGTAAGAACAACCTTTGTATTCCATCTATATTGCAGGGACTTCTTGTTTTTTACAAAAGTACGGAAATGACAAGTTTTGGCAAAATAAAAGGCGGGATAGTTTTACTTTTCCCGCCTTTTGATAATTGTTATCCGGTCATTTTGCCGATTCCAGTTCTTGCAACCGTTTCAAATGATATGCAACTGCTATGAAAAAATCATAACTCCGCTTGTTGTTTATCTTCGATTTCATGCTTCTTAACCGGGGTCTTTCCTCTTTCAGTCTTTCCGCTGTCCCTTCCGCATCTTTGATACATTGGGAGACGCTTTGGATCAGCCCTATTTGCTCAGATAGTTTTACCATACTTTTATTCTTGGAAATACATAAACTCACCAAACAATACAAGTACCGGTTCCGTTTGCCCCATCACCCATTCACCACGTTTGTTATCCTGACCGTCGGGAGGTGAAACAATTTGGTGGATACTGCCGGGGACTAACCCTCGAAATTCTTCGCCACAAGCATTACAATGGGTAATCTTTATAGATGTGCCTCTTTGCAGCCCCCGACACAATTCCATTTTAGGAATGCTTCTTTCGGGTATTTCAATCGTCCCCAATCTATAAGACTTGCCTGTCAGCCCGCATCGTTTACATTTATATATGTCATGCGGTCGTTTTCCTTCTATCGTCACGATATTGACTTTCTCCCATTCGTGACCGCCTTCCGATAAATTAAAGACTTGCATATTATTCCACCTTTTCTACATAAATCCCAACCAAACCCGCCAAATCCTGATATACCGCCTGTCCGGTGTTACGGGTGCATTTATACACTACGCCATTCTGCGAATAATACTTGCCTGCAAACAACTCCATATTGTTATTGTAGGGTATCGGGTCGTCCTTGGTTCCGGCGTTTTCCTCGTTGATTTCTTCGTACAGGGCTGCCGTATGGGTGCTGGGCGGTTGGTTCTCCAGTACGGAACTGATGTCTTGTCGGACGCGGTATAAACGTCCTTGGTAGGTCACGCGGCTTTTTGCCTTCAACGGCTTGCCGATAAACGATTCCCAAGAGGGATGCAGGTCTTTCACCGCCAGCGCGTCGGCATTTGACAAATCCATCGTATTGATGGCCATCCGAGCAAAGAGGACAGCCTGCTGCTCCGGTGTCGCCTTTCGGCTTCGGATGGCGGCACGCACTTCCTCCAGCGTCATGCTTGCCGGTTGGGGATAACCGGACTGGAAGTCGAATTCTGTCAGCGCGTCGATACTTTCCGCTTTGCCAATGGCTTCCAGTTGGGCTGTAATGTTCCGGTCATAAGCGGTAAGGTAAGCCAACATACACCCGACAACAAACAGCACTTCCTGCGGTGCAATTTCAATCACTCCGGCGTTCGTGATAAGCGGGACGGTGGTCTCCCCGTCCTTTTCGGCCTGCTGTGCCTGATCGCGGAGCAACAGCGTGCTGTCAAGGTCTAACGTAATGGTTTTGCCGTCCAAGACGAAGATTCCTTTCGGATCTTCTCCGCTGCACCAGACAGCGACAACAGACTGCACGTCGCTTAAATCCGGTTTGAACAAGAAGGTCTCTTCCATATAGTTAATGCCGTCTTTCTGCCGGTTTTCTTCACTTTCGGGGTTATCCTGAATATCCCAACGGACACTCCATTTGTTCTGGTCGGCATTGATGCACTCGAAGCGCGACACACCTTTTGTTCCTTGTACTCGTTTCATTGTTTATCCTCCATTTTTCCTATTGTTAAAGCAATGGCTGCCATAGCCATTCCCAATTCCATTTCTTTTCTCTGTTCTTCCATCATCTCCGTAGGGAAAAGAATCGGTTCTGCAACCATTTTTTGCCAAACCTCATCGGACAATTCTTTATCGGCAAGATAGGCTGCCGTTTGAACCGTCTTTTTATCCAACTCTATTACTACTTTTACTTTTTCTTCCATGATTGATTATTTTTGATTGTTTTCCGGCACATAAGCCGATACATACGTTGTTACCTCACAAGAGACGATGACGCGCCCCGAACCTTTGCATTGCGGGCAGGTCGCGCCGTCCTTTGTTCCTTTGCCTTCACAGACCTTGCACGCCACGATGTGCGGCGGTATCGTCCTTTCTCGTTTCGGGGCAAAGGTTTCTGCCGGTGCCGGTCGCTGTGCTTCCGGCTGCCGTCTTGATTGTTTTCTTTTGAATCGTTCAAAAATGCTATTCATATCGATTTACTATTTATGGTTATACGTTTCGTCCGCCGTCCAGTTGATCGTGACGACCGCCTTCAGGCGTTTGTGTCCTTTGCATACGGGACAGTCGTGCTTGATGCGCTCCCTGTATTCGTCCATTCCCCAGAACCAGCCGTTACCATGACAATAGCTGCAAGGGATGCCGCCGAACTCCACCCGTTCGACCGGCTGCTCTTTCGGGAAGAGCGGCGGCACGATTTCCAGTATCTGCTGCTTCTTGCTCATGCCTCCGTCATGCCAAGTGGAATACTGACCCATGCCCCGTTGTCGTTCTTGACCTCGGCGCGGATGAACTGCTTGCTGATGGCAGGCTGGTAGGCTTCTTCGATGATTTGCACGCCTTCCATGAAACGTTCCGAGCCGGTCTCCTCGGCAATCTTCCGAAGTTGGACGACGCGGCTTGCCTTCAGCGTGCCTTTCGCATCGCGTGCCAACAGGCGAAGCACCATCTTAACGAGCGCCTTCGTCTTTTCGTCGCTCGCCAGCCCCTCGATGTATTCCTTCACGATGGCGATGCCGTCCTCCACTGTGTCGCGGTAGCCGTCGGTGGTGTAAACGCCAACGGTGATGCGCTTGTCGCCGGCGGAGTTGGTGAAGGTGTCCGACCGCTGCCCGTCCTTTTTCAGCTTCAGGACTTCCGACTTCATGTCGATTACGCTGCGGAAGTCGTTCAGGATGGCTTGCTTCGTGTCCTTGATACCTTGGCTGAGGCATTGGAGCGAGGGGATGGCACGCTCGATAGTCTCATCTACCAAGTCTTTGTAGGCTTCGCGGTCGCGCTTGGCCTGTTCCTTCGCGTTCTTGGCTGCCTGTGCCGCCTTGAACGCCTCGAATTGCTGCCGTTCTTCGGCTGTCATTTCGACTGTCTGTTTTGCTTCTTCCATGATGTTATCAATTTAAAAGTGAATAATCCGTATTTTTATCCTTTTCTTTTCGCTGGATGATACGTAATTTGATGTTTACCGTCTCCAGTTCCTCGATGGTCAGCCGCCGGAACTCCTTGCCGGCGACGCGGGGATTCCGGAGGTAGTCGTTCACCCTGTCCCAGTCGGTCGTGTCGATACCCATGATTTGAAGCTGATGCAGGACGGCGGAACGCATCCGGCGGAGTTCGGCGCGGGCGATTTCCCTTGCCTTCCGGTTTCCTGCCATCTCCTGCATGGCATCACACAGGGCGTCGTATTCCTTCTGCGTCATCTCGCGGAGCGATTCGGTGCGTCCGCCGGTGTACTGGCTCACGAGCGAGGTTTTCAGTTCCTCCCTGTCCGTCGTGGGTAAGCGGTTCAGCAGGACGTAAAAACGTGCGTAGTTGCGTGCTTTCATTCGAAGTCCTCCTCTTTAAGTCCGTATTCAGCCATCAGCGCATCGTGCGAAAGTGCGGTGAAACGTTCCGACAGTTCGGTGAAGATGAAAGACTGCTCGCTGTATGAAAAACCTTCCGCTTTCTTGATTGCATCGTTTAAGATTGCTTCTATTACTTCGTCCATAAGGGTATATCTATTTTTGTTCAACTTCTTTTACCGCCACCTTGCACCGCGTAGCGTTCGTTATCTTGTTTGCCAGTTCCAGATTTTCGACCTCTACGATGATAAGTCCCTCCGTCCGCGCTCGCCGCACCCTAATATCGCAAGGATATTCGCCCTCGTTCCATAACATAAGCACGTGGGCGGCGTACTGCGGTTCCATGCCTAATTGATAGATTATTTTCTTATTCATTGCTTTCTGGTTTTAATTCGTCCTTGTCACTCCAGTAGCGTTCCGCCAGCTTCGGGTAGGCTACGTATTCGCCCGTCTCGCCGATGAACCGCCCTTTGCTGAATGCCTTTCCACCTTCGACCCATATCTTCAGCGTGGCATCGTACATCACGCTTTCGGCGGCATCGCCTTTCGGGTTCTTGCCCTTGGCGTGACTGATGAAGATGAACAGCTTGTTCGGGAAGGCTTCTTTCAGGCTGATGTAGTCACGGTAGCTCATACGGGTGTACTGGAAACTATCGACCACCACGATGTTGTAACTCTTGTGCTGCCGGAGGCGCGTTTTTAGGGTTTCCATATCTTCCTGAACGAAGGCGAGTCGGCGGCTCACTTCCGACATGCCATGCATCCGAAGGTTGTTTTGCACTGTCAGGCAAGCACCTTCTTCCAAGCTGTCGTACACCACTCGGTCGTATTTGCAAAGCTCCTTGCAAAGCTGCATGACGAACGAGGTCTTGCCGTTGCCGCTGTTGCCCCAGATAAACCACACGCCGACACGCTCCGGAGTACCGAAGGCGGCTTTCCATTTCCCCTCGAACGGGAAGGTGTGGTACTTCTTGTCCAGTATGTCTTTTACGCTCAATGCTCGTTTCATGTTCCGTTTGAATAGTGTTCAAATGTCGTTTGAACGGGTTGTCATTCTCCCATGCGTTTGGCGCGATGGATGGCTTTCTTCACTCGGCGGAGGTCGAAGTCGCACGACTCGGCATCGCGAATCACTTCGTCTATCTTCTTTTTGTCCTGCACCCCGTTAGCTACGCAGATGGAATATACGTCGGTAGGCGAGGTTTCCTCCAACTCGAAATACTTGCGTCCCATGCGGCTGAAAAACTCTTTATATCCGGGCTTCTGGTAACGCAGACCGCGTTCGATGCGCTTTTTGATGTAGTCGGTACTCATAAAGATGACACCGCTTTTGTCCTCTAACTTGTTGTACAGACTGATGAAGTAGTGGAACACCGGTTCGGTCAGCTTGTCGGCTTCGTCGAATATCAGGAGCGGGGCTTCCATTTGGATAACGTCGTCCAGAATCAGGCTCCAGATTTCGCGGATATTGTGTCCGTCCGTCTTGATGCCTACCTTGTGGGCAATCTCACGAACGAAGTCGCCCTTCTTCATGTCCTCCGAACAGAGGATGTAGAACACTTCGCGGTTCTCCTCTGTGTAGAGGCGTGCCGTAGTCGTCTTGCCGCAACCTGCCTCGCCGACGATCCACGTCACGTTGCGCCAATGTTGGGCATCGTCCAGCGCATAACGGATTTCTTGGTAAGCGGAGGTTTCCACAATCTGCCAGCCGGTTTCCTTGCTTCGGCTTCCGACCTGTGCGGCGATGTTGCGGAACATTTCGTCGCTGATATTTTCGTACTTGCCGTTCACGATGTTGCTAACCGTCCCGACACTGACGTTTTTAAGGCTTCCGACCGCCTTGTTCTGGCTCGGATATTTGGCGACGTAGGCGCGGAGGTTCTCGCGGATAACGTCTTTTTCTTTGTTGCTCAGTTCGTTCATATCATTTTATATTTTATAGATTATTCATTCCTTGTTTTATAATTTGCCTGCCACCTTCCGGTAGTCCACTTCTCCGGTCTCTTTCAACTGATCCCAAGTCATAAGGCTTGCCTGCTTGGTGGCTTTGCCTATCCGGTATTCCTCCGGTTCTTGGTTGTATTTCTTCGTGCGTCGGTCGATTTCGCGCTGCACTTCCTTCGTTACCCCTTTCAGGTCGGGCGTATTCAGCCCATGCTGTTCCGGAGCCACGCCGTAAGCGTATTCTATCTCCTTGGCAATTACCTGCCGGTCGATGCGGTCGCGTATATTGGCTTCCTGCTCCCTACGGATAAATTCGGCTTCGCCTTCCGCCTGTTCTTGGATGGCTCGGTGGATAACCATATAAGGTTCTGCGATGCGCTCGAACCGGCGTTGTCCCGCTTTGTCCTCCCAGTAAAGACGGATGCTGCGCAGGTCGTTCGGGTCGTATTTGACGTGGAACTGCCGGTACGTGTTCTTCTTGCGCCATTCGTGGTCGGGGTGTCCGGGCTTCTCGTACACCTCGTAAGGCAGCTTCCTTCCGCCGATGGTGATTTCGATGCCTTGGTCGGTGAAGGTGGCGGGACGTTTCGTCCATATCCAAAAGATGTCTACCATGTCGTACACCGTCACCGCGTCCGTTTCCTCGTTCATGCTCTTTTCATACATTTCGATGCGTGAAATACCGGTGGCGGGATGCTTGGCTTCGTTCCATGCCTTGCGTGCTTCGGCGTACCGGGCTTTCAGTTCGTCCAAGGTGAAAAGTTGGTCTTTGTTCGCCTCGACAAACTCCAAGTTCGGACGGCTGCTCTCTTTCTTGGCGGTGATGTTCATGCCGGTAAACCGCCAGTCTTTGCTTAACTCTTGTTCTTGAAAGCGTTTGAATACGCTTTCTATCGTCTTGGACTGACCGCTGTAAGGGGCTGTCGGGCGGTGAACATGACATATCAGGTCGAAGAATCCCTGCTCTTTCGTGCCTTTCTGCTTTTCCAGTCGCTTGTGTCCGCCTTGGTTGTCGTGTACAATCTCGAAAGGCTTGTGTCCGCTTGTTTGGACAGCCATGCGGTAGGCATTGTATTGCGCCTCGAAATTCTCATGGTCGCTGATATAATAGCCTAAAAGCACCTCGCTGTATGCGTCCACCACTTCATATACCATCGTGGTGCGCATCTTTCCGTCATCGTCCCTGTAATACAGGTTCAGTTTCGTACCGTCGCCATACCAGAGGGCATCCCGTTTCCCCGGAAGTTCCGTCCGGTGTTTGCGTCCGAAACGCTGGTGCGACGACATCTCTCCATATACGGCATCCCACCAAAGCTGCTGTATGTCCGGACGGTTAAACCAAATCGAAAGACTCCGTTTGCTTTTTATCTGTTTCCATCCCCTTTCCGGCGCCACGCGGTTGTATTCCTCGAATATGCGCGAATCGGTATAGACCGGTACGCGGCTGCGCTTCAAGGCAACCAAGTATTCGCCGGCTTCTTTGGTTATCTTCAGCGTGCTGGCGTTGCCTACCTTGCCGGAGATAAGGGACGCATACCCGTCCTTTTTATAGCTTCTGATTTTTTCCCTTAGCCGCGCCAGATTTTCCGGAAGGGTATGCCCGTATATTTTACGCAGGTTCTCCGAGGTGGAGGCAACGCATTCCCAAAGCGTGCTTAGGCTGTTGCCGAGCATCTTCCGGTTGGTTGCCTTATCTTCCAAGTCATACACCAGCGCATTCAGTACCGAGGCGTTCAAGGTGTATTCCGCTTTCAGCTTCTCGCTCAATGAAGTTTCGACACCGTTCATTTCATACCTGTAATCTTCATAAAACATACGGGCTTTTTCGTCCATCTTTACTCTGTCTCTCATACGCTGTAACTTTAACAGTTCTGCCGGATCGCCATATTTTGTCACGAAACGGGCTTTGTATTTCTCAGGGAGCGAGGAATAGATTATCAATGCGCAAGAGCCTTCACCACCGCCACGATTGGCAGTTCTGATGTTGCCTCTGGTGATATTACTTCTTAAAGTATTATATCTTATTACAGGGTCATCGCCAGAGGTAAGCTCCTCGTAGGTCACGCATAATTCATTCTTGAAGTATTCCATCACTCGGTTGTTTTTTTACCGGTTAGTCATCCAGTTTATCTATCGGCACTCGTTTTATCAGCCGCACGGAATTGCCTAAGTTCAGTACGGCAAGGAATAACACCCAGACCGGATTGTCGTCTGTCAGTCCTGCTACCAGCATAAAACTGAACATGAAATAAGCGACATACAGCTTTTCTTTTCCGGTAAGGGTACGCCACCAAGCTATCTCCTCGTTAAACAGTTTCAACCAGTTCGCCTTCATAACTTGTATTGTTTACCGGTTCGTCACCCACTTCGACGCCTCCACGCATCAAAGCCATTTTTCGGATCGCCTGCGCCAGCTTGGTATTCTTGCGGTAGGCCAACGAATGCGACACCATTTCCGGTGTGCAGCTCATCAGGTGTGCAATCCTTGCCACTTCCCCGTATTCTACTACTATTCGTTTCTTCATTATCTATATCTGTTTTTAATCCGTTACTTTTAAAAGCCTTCCGCTATCCTCACGAACCGCGGAAGTTTTGCTACATTTGTAGCGTGTTAAACCAAATTGTATCATTATGAATAATTTCTTCGAAGAACTTCAAAAGGAGTACGATAAGTTAAGTTGCCCCGTATGTGGCTGCATTCCTCGCGTTATTCCAATAGGCGAGCACCGTTATAGAACTGATTGTTGCGGACATCCTCAACTTGAAAACATGATAGAGGAACTCGAAAATCATTTTCCACCACAAGAAGGAAAGAAACTTATCCATCCTTGGAAGAAGTAACTACTCCCATCGGCTTCCTAAGACGGCAATGCCGTGAATGTTAAAACATTGTATCTTGGCTGTTTCAGGAAGTCCTTTCAGTTCTTCTTTAATCTTTTCCAGCAATTCTGTTTTGTTGGAGCAGTTTTTTATGTGCATTTCCACAACCTGTTTTTCTGTAATTTTTCTCATAATTTCTGCATTATCTTAGTTCAACAATAATCACTTCGTCCTCAAACGCTCCGGCCAACTCCGCTTTGAAATGAGCCATCGCGCACTCGCCGTCGAATACGGCGACAAATGTCACGTTGTCCGCCATGTAGGTGAAGGTATCTTCCTCGCCCTCGAACCGGCTTAGAAAGTCCTCGACCTTCGACCATTCGTGAAAACTCACTGAAACTCTAATTGCTTTCATATAACCTTTTGTTTTATTGTTATCTTCGTGGGAGATTGCGGACTCGAACCGCAGACCATACCGCCCGAATTACCGGTTTCGGCTGTTCTACCAACTGAACTAATCTCCCTGTCCGTCTTTCCGGACTGTCGGTTATCCGGCAATCTTCTTGCCTTGTTCGTTGATTATCGAAAGGATATGTTTCCGGTCTTCGTCCCAAAGTGGCAAGCCCAGTTCGATAGTACGTTTGACAACATCCGTTTCTCCTACCAATGCTACGGCTTGGTTACGGAAGTCGGTGTCGTCATACGCATGCGCTTTTCCGATTAGGAAATCCGCCAAGTCATTATCACGTTTTCTCATGGAGATTTTAAGGGTGGCATTTTGGGCTTCAAGAGCCCCCAGACGATTGGAAATTTCCCGGAGCGATTGCCGGATTCCCGGTCTTATTGAGTTGTTCATCTCCTGAAACTCCTTGCAGAACTCGTCCTTATCCATGTTGGTAGCCATGTAAAGCCGCTCAATGATGAGATAATCTTCTGCCTTTACTGTGCGTTTGGTTCTTTCTTCAAATTCTTTCTGTGTCATTGTCTTATTTATTTTTGTTATTAATACTCTTTGATTATCGGCTTCAAACTACAACCGTAACAATTCATCAAACGATAGATCATATTCTTCACATAGGATTCAGGCGCACTGAACACGATACCGTCCTCTTCGTTGTAATGGAATGAAATACCGTCCGACATCAGCACAAACGCAACCTTATGTTTCACGCTTTGGGTTTTCCATTCTTTGATTTCGTCATTCATATCTTATCGTTTTTTAAGTTTTACTTTCAATATTCGTTTATATGCTCGCCTTTTCATATCTTTGGGGCGTGTTCATATTTTGAATACGCTGCAAATATAGATGATAATTTTCAACCATAAAAATATTAATGGGATTTTTTTCAACTTATGAGTACAATTTTATCACGCATACAGGAAATAGTAAGTAAAGAAGGTACAACAATCGGTGCTTTAGAGCGTACTATTGGGGCAAGTAAAGGTGTGTTATCAAGAGCGATAAACAATGGAACCGACATTCAATCCAAATGGATACAAAGAATAGTTGAAAATTATCCCCTATATTCTGCTGATTGGCTTTTAACAGGTCAAGGCTCTATGTTAAGAAAAAAAGAACCAGAAAACGAACCTAAGATAAACTACGAATACCAAGGAGCACCTTATTATAATGTAGACTTTATCGGAGGGTTTGATATTGTATTGAACGATCAGACCATTAATCCTGATTATTATATCAATTTCGCTCCATATAATAAACCGGGGGTAGTGTGGTGTAATATCACAGGACACTCAATGGAACCAGAACTAAACAATGGCGATTTTATCGCAATGAAGGAAATTACAGACCCAATTGAATACTTACCATACGGAGAAATATATGGTATCGTAACAGATAGCTATCGGACAATCAAACGAATGCGAATGTCTAATAGAAAAGGCTTTGTTCGTTTAATACCCACTAATAAAAGTCCTGAATATGGGGAGCAAGAGATTCCAATCAGCATGATTCGAAAAGTATTTGCAGTTTTAGGTAGTATGCACAGATTATTTTGATTATTAATGTCTTATATCTTATTATATATATGGTAATAATAAAAATATAGGTGATTTATATATACTAATACGTATAAAAAGTGTGTTTCAGAGTAGTTTTAAGGCGTTATATACATATAAATGCACTTTAAAAACATAGTAAAATGCACCCCCAAACGCACCCCCTTTCGTTACATTTCGTTTTTACACTTGTGAAAACGCACCCCCAAACGCACTCCCAAGTGCATCTCCAACATAAAAAAACGGTGTTTTCTGCTGTTCAAACCAACAGGAAACACCGTCACGAATATAAATACCGTTTAAAAGCGGCTTAAACACAAATAAAACAGTTATTTACGGCTTCTTATTAGATGAGACTGTATAATCATTGCCCGCTTGGTAATTTTACAGCTTCCATCAGTCAGTCCGGCGTGTAAAAGGCTGCTTTTAGTAATACCTACCTCCGCCTCGCTCAACACGTCGAAGATGGCGGAAATGCTGCCGAAATAGTAGTTCTTCTTTTCGTAGAGCAAATGTACATGGATAACTTTTGTCATACTCATTTGGTATTTTGTTCACTGCAAATATACCAAATAATAATTATATGGAATAATTAAATAGATGATATTCGCTTATACAGTAACTTGCAGGAAAAAGAAAAGAAGCCGTTTTAAAGCCTCTTTTATCCTTCTGGCGATCCAGACTATCAACCGAGCCAACAAAACGCCTGTGTGCGCCCCATTTACGCCCGTACAGCCTAATATTAAACGAACGTAAGCCCACATGTAAAGCAACCGTTTAAAATACCGTTCAAAATAAGCCTCTGATTAAGCTCAGTGTAAAGCAAATGTCGCTTTTCGTTTTGCGCGTCCGTCCCTGTCTTATCCTTGTAACTCGCTGATATTCTTATTCTATCCCTATTTTTCTTCTCTGTCTGTCTTTACACATTTCGTTTTACCCCCTTTATAGTGCGCGACTGGGTTACTATTGCAGAAGATGGTTATCTGACACTTCGCTTCAGAACAGAATGGGGAGATCGTAGTGAACCGCATTTTGTTAATTTGTTGAAGAGTCAAGATCCGGCTAATCCTTATGAAGTAGAATTCCGCCACAATTCACATGGTAATATGTGGGGAGAGTTGGCAGATGCTCTTGTAGCATTTGATTTGAGTGATTTGCCGGATACACAGGGTAAAACAGTGAAGTTGAAGTTGAAATGGAAATCTTTTGATGGCGATAAGTCTGCGGAATTTGATTATTGTACTCGCAAGGGAACTCCGACCGCTTCTTCTGCCATTCTGTCTCAAAGAAGTATTTTGAAGATTCAATAACGTGATGACGTGAATTGCAATCGTTTCTGATGATGAGCAATGAGAAAATAAGGAAGGAGGACTGTCCAAAGTAACTGTCCGGTCATCGATGATAGAACGATGAAATGATAGTTACTTTGGACAGTCTCTTTCTTTTATTTATAACCGGTTTGTGGGCAGAAGAAGAGTCCCCTTAAGGCGTAAGGGTAAACTCTCCATCCAGACGTATATCATTGGAAGCTGTGCCGACCATAACTTTAAACTCTCCCGGTTCTACTACTTGCTTCATTTCCATATTATAAAGTGACAACTCTTCTTTTCCCAGGGTAAAGGTTACTTGTTTGCTTTCTCCTTTCTTTAAAAAGATACGTCGGAATCCTTTTAACAGGATAGGAGCTTGTGATACGGAAGCTACTTTGTCGCAGATGTAGAGCTGCACTACCTCTTCACCATCTCTGTCACCGATATTGGTTATCGTGCAACTCACTTTTTGCAAAATGTCAGGAGAATTCCCTTTTTCCAATTTTAAGTGACTGTAATCAAATTGAGTATAGCTCAAACCGTAACCGAATGCATATAGTGGAGTTCCGGCTTCTTCTACATAAGACCGTTGCTCTCCTTGTGAATAAAACAGGGGTAGTTGCCCTTCACTTCGAGGAATGGATACCGGTAAACGTCCGGCCGGGTTGTAATCTCCAAACAAAACATCGGCTATGGCTGCACCTCCTTGTTCGCCGGGATACCAAGCGGTCAATAAGGCTTGTGCTTTTTCTGCTGCCAGATTCATATTGAGCGGACGACCTTGGATATAAATGACTATTACCGGTTTTCCTGTAGAGGTTATAGCTTCCATCAGTTTTTCTTGATATCCCAATAACTTCAAAGTGCTGCGGTCATAGCCTTCTCCACATTCCATGTCGGATAATTGTTGGTTCTCTTCTTGAGTAACCGTGGCCGCTCCGGTTTCAATGTATTTGGTTTTGAAGTCACGGGCACTCGAACCGCCTACTACCAATACGACGGCATCTGCTTTTTGTGCGGCTTCCACAGCAGCAGGAATGTGATGGGCGGTGGTGTCACGAATAGCACATCCTTTGACATAAGTCACCTGTGTGGAAGCTGAGACGGTATTTCGTATGCCGTCTAAAACGGTGGTAATCTCTTTACGTTCCTGAGGTGCTGTGTAATCTCCCAACTGATTGTACATATTGTCAGCGTTCGGGCCGATGACTGCAATGCTTTTCAGTTGTTTGCTTAAAGGCAATATACCTTCATTTTTCAGTAATACCACTCCTTTACGTGCTACTTGGCGTGCCAATTCCTTATGTGCCCGGGAGCGTACCGTCCGTCCGGCTTTCTCAGGAGATACATACGGGTTTTCGAATAATCCCATACGGAATTTGAGACGGAGTATATTGGCAACCGCCCTGTCTATATCCTGCATACCGATAAGTTTTTCTTTTAATGCCTGTCGAAGGTTTTTTCCATAGGCGTTTCCCCCTAAATCCATATCTACTCCGGCCTTTAAAGCCAATACTGAGGCTTCTTTGTGATTTTGGGCAACCCGGGCGCCGGTTATGCCTTCAATACTTGATAAATCGGAATATACGAAGCCATTAAATCCCCATTCTTTGCGCAGTATATCACTGAGTAAATATTTATTGGCCGTACAGGGAACACCATCAATGGAATTGTAAGAAGTCATGATTGTGCCTGCTCCTGCTTCCACTGCTTTCTTGAAAGGATGCAGATAGTCTGAAAATAATTGTCGCATACCGATATTGGCACGTGCACCATTGTGTCCGGATTCAGGGATACCGTAAGCAGCAAAATGCTTGAGGGTGGAGAAAAGATGTTTTCCGTCATTTTGCACTTCTCCCTGCATACCTTTCATAAAAGCAACTCCCAAAGTAGAGGTCAGTACAGGATCTTCGCCAAAAGTTTCCTCCATACGTGACCATCGTGGCTCTCGTGCAATGTCCAATACCGGACCGTATCCGATATTAGCCCCTTGCAAACGTGCCTCCAATGCTATTGTTTCACCCATTTTGTACATTAACTCTTTATCCCATGTGCTGGCTTGTGCCAATGAAGTGGGAAAGACGGTAGTACCGATGGCCATATGACCGTGTGGACATTCTTCGGCAAAGAGAATGGGAATTCCCAAGCGAGTACTGTCGATGGCATATTTCTGTAATGCATTCAATGCTTTTGCACCGGATTGGGGATTTAGTCCGGTTTCTAAAGTCTTTTGTGTCCATGGATCGGCACGTAGCACTGCCCAGAAAGAACCGATGGGTGCAGCGCTCATCCGTTCTTTATATAGTTCGGAAGGCACTACACCCTTGGATGTTTTGGTATACATTTCCCATCCTAGCGGACAGCATAGCTGCCCGATTTTTTCGTCTACAGTCATACGTCCCAGCAAATCTTTCACTCTGCTTTCAACAGGTGCGGAAGATTGTTTGTATAAAGGGGTTTGTGCCGACACATGGACGGCACAAATCACAAAACAGGTTGTTAATATACTTTTTATATTCATTGATTCAATAATTGTTTGATGGCTGCATTGTCTTTTGTTCCCTTTTTGTGCTTGACAGAAGGTGCAAACAAGGCATCCAATTGATATATTTGTAACTCTTTGACAGGAGTAAATGCTTTTGATGCTACATAGTTTTTCACAGAATGGAGTAACTGTCTCATTGCAGGGCGTTTCTCTATGTCCTTATCCGGGTCGGCACATAAGATAAATAGGCTGCCTTTACCTATACGTGCTTCAAAAGCAATACCCAGTTTTTGGTTGTGTTCATAGGTATCGATACTTTGTATGATGGGGGTGATATCGGTCAAATCATTAAGTTCCATAGCGGTGGCATAGTTTAAAATGTCCCACCATTGCCAATCGGCATAAGAGGTAGTTGGGAATTCGCCAAAGGCCGGGTGATTACTGTCTATGAGTGTACCGACAATCATAGGGTTCCAGTTGAACATAATCGGATTCCAGAAGTGGCTGGCAAATTTAGTTTTGCGTCCTTTAACGTTTTCGGGGATAAGTAATACTTTCTTTCCTTGTTGCAAAGCTGTTTTTACTTTTTCGTCATAAGTGCGTGCATATACATAGTCATCGGCCGCTGTTTGTTGGCAGGGATATACCCAAATGTCCCATTCATTATGGTAGGTATCATTCAGGGTGGTATGTAAAGTCAATTTTTCGGCATGACTCACATTGTTGAGGCTGATGTTTACTTTGCCTAAAGAGTCAACAGTAGCACAGGGTATAGCAGGGGTTGAGATATTTCCTTTTTTTACAGTGTTCCCTTTGCCATCTTTCAGTTCCCAATTCAGTTTTCCGCGTTTTAACGGATGTTCTCCATAATGATAAATTTCCAGTTTTGCTGTGAAAGTTTCATTGTTCATATAAGTACGTTTCGGCATACGTGCTAAAAGAACGGTAGGTGCACAGGATTCGCGGTACTTTTCGGGGCTGACCAATCCTTTGCTTTCCCAAAAGGCATCAAGAATACCGACAAAAGCACTTCCTTGTCCCGGAAAATCTGCAAGTCCCAGCAATTGGAAACCACCCGAATTTGCAGTACGGAGTAATGATTCGTTTACTTCTTTATATTGTAAGACTGTATGAGCACCGGTTGCACGGAAAAAATCATCTGCTTGATGTAGCATTCCATTGCGTGCCAATCTTTCTCTGAATACCTCAAAATTACGAGGAGATACGACTCCGGTATATTTTTCCATTTCTGCAAAATTAGGATACATGCAGCGCTGTCCGGTTTCGTGTGCAATGACAGGGCAGTCAATATCCGATTCTTTTTTACGGTCCCAGTCTGTAGATGGTTTACCTTCGTATACAGTTATCCATCCTTTTTCTGTCACATGCGATACATAATATTGATCGGAAGGGGTGTGCGTACGGGCGGTAGATGCAGAGTAGAGTCGGCGATTGTCATGCTTTTGAGCTTTCTTCACCAAGTCTTCCAAAACATTAAAATTACCTTCGTTTTCATTTCCGTTACACATTAAAATAAAGGAAGGATGGTTTCCATATTCTTCCAATATGGCATACATTTCTTTCTCGAAAAAGTCACGTCGTGCAGGATATTTTCCGACGTCTTTAATCCACATAGGCAATTCTGCTTGCAGGTATATTCCTACTTCATCGGCAGCATGGAAAGCGGCTTCGGGGGGACACCATGAATGAAAACGGATATGATTCATGCCATAATCTTTTACGGTCAGGAAGATACGTTTCCAGTCTTCGATAGTTGTTGACGGATATCCGGTCAAGGGAAAGACACAGCAGTCCAATGCTCCTCTTAAGTGAACATTGCGCCCGTTTATTTGGATATGATGTTTGCCTTGCGTGACTTCTCGCATACCGAAAGTTATATTTTTGCTGTCCTGTTTGTTATCGGCGGTAAGCATTGCTTTTACTTCGTATAGATAAGGAGTAAATTCATTCCATAATTTTATATTTTTACCCATGCTGATTTCTTTAATCAGTTGGTTGCTTCCTTCTTTTAAAGTAATGGGAAAAGATTGTTCACTGACAGTTTTGCCACCTTTTTCGTTGATAACCAGTTGTAATAGTCCATTAGTCGGTTGTCCGGTGGTATTATTTACAGTGATGTCCAATGTTACCGTTCGTGTTTCTATATCTGGATATGCTTTTAAAGCATGTATATTTGTCTTTTCGTATGCCGTTAATTCTATTTTTCCTACTATGCCGTTCCAATTGGTTTGCGTGTATTCTGTAGTTCCATGATTCCATTGATCCATTGGATATTTCAAGCGATTGTCTACACAAATCGTAAGAATATGCATGCCGGGAGTCATTTGCTTGCTCAGTAAAAAACGGTTTGGGACACTAAGGTGTTCTTTGGCACCGATTTCTTTTCCATCTACATAAACAGTTGTTTCCCAATGGCATCTTTCCAAGTTGAGTGTGATTTCTTTGTCTTTCCATTCTTCGGGAATAATCACTTCGCGTTGATACCATGCTTGGCCGCAGTATTCAAATTTACGGGTAAGACGGTCTACATATCGGGCGGTTGTCAACATACCTTTTCCGCCTTCGTCGGTACTGCCCGGCAACATGATAGATTCGGTAAGTTTTGCTTGATAGAGTTCTGAGCCCGGTGTCTTTCCGAATCCCATGGGGTCAGCCTGAAAACGCCATGTTCCCGATAAATCGATTCTTTCTTGTTGTGCAGACAGTAGTTGCGCACAGCACAGCATCATGGCGAATAAGAAACTTTTTTTCATATATAATCTTGATTAAAAGAATTAGATTAAGATATCTTTGTGGATACAAAGAAACACTATTTTCCTTGATTAAAGAATAGATTAAATAAATAACTGAATGGATTATTTTACGGAAGGGCTCCAATTTAGTTATTCTTATTATATACTTGTTCTATCTCGATTTTCAGCTTTTGAGCTAATTGGGGATATGCAAATATTAGATTGTGTAATTCTGAAGGGTCATTCTCTAAATTATAAAGTTCGGCATTTTTATTCTTTCTTTGCGGTAAAAATTTCCATTTCCCTTTTCGTATGGCTATCTCTCCTCCGTTGTTTTGAGTCATGATATATTCACGATATAAAGGAGCTTGGACTTGTGTGAATAGAGATGCACCACTACGGCTGTCTTTTAGTTCTTTTTTTGTGATGGGAAGATTTAACATATCAGCAAAAGTGGCAAGCATATCCAAGTAGATAAATGGTTGTGTCTGAATGAAAGGTCTTTTTATTTTTTGAGGCCAAGAAAATATGAATGGAACTTTATTTCCTCCTTCATGCAAAGAATATTTTTCTCCTCTTAAATTGCCATACGGATTGTGTCCATTTATGTTTTCCAAAGCACCGTCTTGATAACCTTCCTTTATCATTGGGGCATTATCACTTGACAGGACAATAATTGTATTTTCGTAAATGCCTGTTTCTTTTAATGTTTGGATGATTTTGCCTACATAGTAATCGAATTCTTCAATGACATCCCCATAAATTCCGGCTTTTGATTTGTTTTTAAAGGCAGGGGACGGAACACGTGGTTCATGAGCATTATGAGGGGCATAATATAGGAAGAAAGGGGAGTCGGCATGTTTTTTTATGTAAGAAATCGTTTTATTCAACAGATGTTCTCCCATTTTATCATCTTGCCACCGTGCTGAATTTCCTCCACTCATCCATCCAATGCGACTAATACCGTTTATAATTGTTCCGTCGTGTCCCAAATGTGGTTTTATGATTAGTTTGTCAGGATTCTCTTTGCCTGTATCATCACTTCCTATTTTTTGTTTATAAGATACATTTATAGGATCATTAGGAGTAAGGCCATCTACTTTTTCATTATTGATATATATGCAAGGTACCCGGTCATTTGTTGCCGGAAAATAGTAAGCATAGTCGAACCCTATTGCTAATGGTCCTTCTTTGATTTCTCTATTGAAGTCTACCGGTATATCTTTTGTTCCCAGTCCTAAATGCCATTTACCGACGATAGCTGTTTGATATCCGTTTCTTCGAAACATTTCCGGCAATGTTGTTGTGGCAGGACTAATTGTCAATGGGGCATCTGCCGGTAATATTCCTACATTTTTTCTCCATGCATACTCTCCGGTAAGAAGTGCATATCGAGAGGGGGATGAGGTGGAGGCCGGTGCATAGGCATTGGTGAATATAATACTTTGCCGGGCTAGTTGATCAATAGCCGGCGTCTTGATTTTTTTTGCTCCATAGCATCCTAAGTCTGTATAGCCTATATCATCTGCTAATATAATAATGACATTAGGATGTTGTTCTGCTTGCTGAGCATAACTGGTATGTGCTATAGATAAAGTTGTTAATATTCCGGTAAAAGAAATGATTTTAGTATTCATCATGAGTATGGGGTGTTAATTATTGTAAGTGGAAGGAAGGTTCTTTATGATTTAGCCATTTCCCGAGGGGAGAGTCCCATTTGCTGCTTAAATATACGTGAAAAATACTGAGGCGATTGAAAACCACAAAGAAAACAAATCTCTTTGACGGATTTTTCAGTATTCTTTAGCAGTTCGATGGATTTATTGATTCTAATCTGATTCAGATAATCTAAAGGAGAAAGATTCAAGTTCTGTGAGAATAATTTTCTTAAATAACGTTCACTGATACTTGCATATTCGGCTATATCATTGATGTTGATGTCTGTTTGGTAGTTGTGCCGGATATAGCAAACTGCTTTCTTTAACAGCTCATTTGTGCAGATAGACAGATAGGTCTCATGCATATATCTATAGAGAAGAATTAATAATTCTGCATAATACATTACTACCAGGTATCGATAATGCGGTCCTTTATGTTCCATTTCATTGACAATGCGTTGTATAGTTCTCATTACACCTACATTGTTCACTATTTTAATCAATCTGTTTTCTTTAGAAAACAAAAAGGAAGGTGTAGGTATAGGTTCTGTGCCAACTTTGATATTTGAATGAAAAAGAGAAAATATTTCGGGTAAAAATTCTAATTGCATTAATATCGTGCCATTTGCACCGGCTTCAAATTGATGTTCTACATGTGGAGTGATAATCATGATGTCACCTTCATGGAAACTTATGCTTTCATTGTCCAGATGCAATATGCAATTTCCTTTTTTTATATAATTAATCTCAATGCGCATGTGTTTGTGAGGACCATACGTTTCGAAAGGGCAGAAGGAGGTAAAACGAAAGACATCTGCCAGACGTTTACTTTTTAAACTTGATGTAATCTGTTCCAATACTTCCCAAAGGGAATATTCCGTTATTTTATTCATAGTATTTCATTTTTGTATAAAACAAAGTTTGTATGGACACTAGAATTTGCCGGTTTTATTCAGTAGAATTCTAGTGTCCTATGTCCCGATATTCGGGTCCTTATTTTGACTAAACCTATTAATAGACAGATTGGGGAGTTTCCTCCTTTTTACCTTTCGAGCTTGGTTTTACTAACGAACAAAGTTCTTCAAATGAAATGGATTTCACGGGAGCAAAAGCATTGGATTTCATATAGTTAATCAAACTATATAACAATTGTTTTTTTTCAGGAAATGTATCCTGATGGTTTAGCAAGTCCATGCTGCATACTATTAATTTCCCATTTAGACAATTAGTTTCAAAAAGAGTTGCTAATCGGCGGTTATTGGCAAAGTTGTCTACACATTCCACTAATGGAGTAATGTGTTGATATATGCTATCGATTACTAAAGTGCGCGATTGGGTTGTCAGACTCCACCATTGCCAGTTGGTATGTCCCTCTGTTGGGAAATGTGCAAAAGCTTTATGAGTAGGATCTAACAACAGTCCCATTGTACCTGCTTGTTTGGGAAAGTGGACAGGACTCCAGAACACCGGAACAAACTTGCCTTGTAAACCTGCACAAAGTTGATAAGGGGGATTGAATAATACTGTTTTACCGGCTGCAAGAGCTTTTTGTGTTTCGGTAAGTTTGTCTGTTACTACAATCTCTTCTTTTTCTATCGTTAAAGTGGCCGGATATACCCATATATTCCAAGTGTTTTTATAACTGGAATTTTCGATGGAAACTCTTAAAGTCAGTCGTTCTGCTTTTTTAACTTCTGATAAAGAACAAGAAATCTTACCGGCTATATTCCCGCCTCCGATTTTTATGTTTGTTAAAGGTATAATACCCTCTTGTAATGGCTGACCGGATGCATTGGTTAATGCCCATTTGATATTCTTATTGTTGATTTCCTCAGAACTATAATTAGCGATCTCAATGTCGGCCGTAAACTGCTCGTTGTTTTTGTATACGGCTTTTGAGAAGCGAGCTAATGGGACAACTGGAGCAGAGAATTGACGAAATTCTTCGGCATTGGCTACGCCTTTGCTTTCCCAAAAAGTATTTAGTAAGCCGACTAATGCAGTTCCTTGGCCGGGAAAATCATGTAAATCTAAAAGTTGAAAACCGCTGATGCCGGGAGTCTTCATGGCACGTTCTATTTCTTCTTTATATAAAATGGCAGCCAAATGACCGGATGCAGACAAATAATCATCTGCCTTTTCTAGAAGATTTTTGTTTTCTAACTCTTGTTTAACTCCTTTGAAATTAAGAGGCTCTAATACACCTGTGTATTTTTCTATTTCTTTTAAATCAGGATACACAGCATACTGTCCTATTTCGTGCGTAATAACCGGAACGGGCATGCTATCTACAGAAGCAGAATAATCTTTATTAAAGTTTGGCATTTCTACATCAAAAACTCCTTGTCCGCGCACCCAACCTTTTTTAGTCCATTGAGTGATAAAGAAATCATCGTGCGGCTCAGGCCAATCGCCATGTCCTTTTTCAAAAGTAAAAGAAGTCGTTGTATACAAATGTCTGGAATCAAGGGCTTTTACCGAATCCAATAAACCTCCCAAAAATTCAAAGTCCGGTTGCAATTCATTTCCAAGGCTCAAAAAGCAGAAAGAGGGATGATTACCATATTCCGATAAAATTCGTTTTGCCTCATTATATAAGAATTGATTCATTTCAGGATTTTCACCTACGGTCAAAGACCAAAGTGGTAATTCCACCTGCAAATAAAAACCGAGTGAATCCGCTACTTCAAATGCTGCTTTAGGAGGGCACCAAGAGTGAAACCGAAGGTGGTTCAGCCCCCATTCTTTAGCGGAACGGAAGACTTTTAACCATCCTTCTTTAGTGGTTGGGGGGTAACCTGTTAATGGGAAAATGCAACATTCCAATGTACCACGAAGGAACACTTTTTTACCATTGACTAATAAATCGGCTCCGTTACGGCTAATTTGGCGCATTCCGAATTCAATTTTCTCTTGCGCCAGACTCTCTTTGGTTTTCATCTTTATTTCCAGCTCATACATTATCGGAGTAAATTCACTCCAAAGCCGTACGTCCTCGCCCATGGGACAAACAAAGTCCAGCATTGTTTCGCCTGCCGAAAGGTCCATTTGCTGTTCTATTTCCGTAACAGATTTGCCTGTGTTTTTCTCTTTTACATGAACAGTCAATGTCCCCGAAGCTTTATTCCCTGTGTTTTGTAGTTTCCCTTTTACACGGATTTCCCGGGTTTGAATATCGGGATATATCTGTATATCTTTCATAAAGACAGCATCTTTCGCCCGCAAAGAGATTTCTCCCAAAATGCCATTCCACATGATTTGTGTTTCATTGGTATATGCATGTGCCATATCACCGGCAGTGATGTCGTATTTTTTTCTGTTATCTACTCGAATGGCTATCCGATGTTTCCCCGGTGACAGATATTCTGTTAGGTCAAAGTAATGGGGGCTTATCAAGCTTTCTTGCTCTCCATTTACTTCTTTACCGTCTATCCATACATTTGTTTGCCAAATAACACGCTCCAACTTCAGTTCTATGTTCTTTCCCTCCCAATCTGAAGGAACGGATATTTCACGTATGTACCAAGCCGGTCCTACATAACTGTGTTTGCGAGTGAGATGCAATATTTGAGGTTTGCTTATTGAGGGTAATAACCGATTGGGGATACCGTATCCTGCATCATCCATCGTTCCGGGCAATTTTATTTTGTCGGGAAAAGATTGGGTATACCAATGTTTTGAAATACCTATATCCATACTGTCTATGGCAAATTCCCATTCTCCGGCTAAAGAAAGAATTGACGTACTTTCTTTACATCCTGTCAAAAAGACCATGCCTAAAATAGCAAGTAATAATTGATTTAATAACTTCATATTGTATTTGTCTTATGGTATTATATCCAAATTTGGAAATTAGGATTTATTTCTTTTATATAACTGAAGCACTTGTCGGCTTTCTCTTTATTACCTAGTCCTAAATGCCCCAGCCCCATGAGATAGTGGCAATGGATTCGATTTTTCTTATTCATGTCGTCTTCCCAAATCTGTAAATCAGGTAAAGACACAGCAAAGTAATCCATTACAAAAGTATCATATAAATGTTTTTCACCGTAGGAAATTAGGGAATTAAATCTTCCGCGTGCCTCCGCTTCTTTTCCTACTTTCCGTAAAGCTAAACCTTGATAATAGATTTTATCGGGCTTTTGGTCATTGTAGTACATGGCAGCTGTGGGTTGTCCATTGCCCGAAGCAGCTTTTGTGAATGAGGAATGTGCTTCATCATGATTACCCATTGCTTCCAAAATGCATCCTTTATAATAAAGGAAATCATTTTCTTGTGCACCATACAGTTTTCCTTCTCCCAAATGATGAGGGTAGACAAAACATTCTTCAATCAAGGCAAGTGCATGCTCGTATTCTCCTGCCTTTAGAGATTTCTTTGCTAATTGTATACGTGCATATTGATATTGGGCAGGTACTTTACCTTCTCCTCCTTCCCAAGGATGGAATTGGCGTTGGTCAATGAGTTGCATGGCTTGTTCGTATTCTCCGGTCAGATTAAGCAATGTAGCATATTCCAAATAGAGATCATCGCGAGTAGCTATTATTTCTTTATGTTTGTTTAATAGATGCAAACGTTCTTTCGGGGAATAATCCATGCGTTTATATAATTGATCCAATTCCATTAAGATGCGTGCGTCTGTTTCATCAAGCATAAATGCCTGTTCAAGTAATTGTACTGCTTCTTTTTTCTTTCCAAGTTTGTTGAAATAAGCTAATGAAAGATTTCGTAATACGGTAGGGAAGCCGTTGTCCATTTCTTTAGAATGTTCCCATGCATCGACAGCTTCCTGGTATTGACGTTTATCATACCATATATTACCTAATAGATAAAAAGCTTTCGGTGCATGTATCGGTAAATTGGTTACGCACTGAAGAGCTAAAATCGCTTCCAGACTATTGGGGAAATATTCATCTAATGGACTGTTTTCTGCTTGACTTACTACACAGACAGCTTCGTCTTGTTGATTCATTCTACATAGGAACCACGCTTTATAATATAACAGCATTGTTGAAGGAGCCGATATGTTGGTTAATGCTGCATTTACCACAGCCAATGCATCTTCCCAGTTGCCGGCTTGGGCGTAGTCTGTAGCTAGTTCTTCATAATTACGTGATTCATCACGCATTAATACTCTTAAACTTGATGGCATTTCTTTTTCACCGGACTGAAGCCATGCTTCAAAACGACATCCAAAGTTGAATTTATCTATATTGAGTGACTCTTTAATCAGTTCTATGGCTTCTTTTTCTCGTCCCAATTTACGAAGAATCATTGCTTTTAAATGACGTCCGCGATGATTATGCCAGTTACGAACCAAAGACTGATTAATTTCGTACAATGCATTATCCCACTCATTATGTGCAGCCGATAATTGGGCCAAAGAGTAATAACCTGAATCTTGCCAAGCAGCGTTCCAGCATGCTTTATAGAACGCATCGTATGCTTCAACAGTTTTATCTTGGTATTTTAATACAAGACCTAAATTATAATAAGGTTCTCCGTCGTAGGGATTTGGATTACGTTCTGTCAGAGTGTTAATAGCCTTGCGTAGATAAAGTTCGGCTTTCTTGAATTGTCCTTTACGGAATAGCCATAATCCCATAGCGTTGTTATTGCGTATATCGCTGTTGTCTCTACGTAGGGCTTCTAAATAATAATCAGTTGGATTGTAAGTAGCATGTCTGTATTGTTCCAAATGTAATCCTGTCAGGTAAAGCTGTTCTGTAGAGCGTACTTCTGAAGGAGGCAATGCAGGTTTTGCAGGTTCAGGAATTGGTTTGATTTCAGTTGATTCAGCCTTCCATGAAAGTAGTAACTTGCCGGTTGAACAATAAATATAAACCTCTGCTTCATCAGGCGATATATTTTTAATGGTATGAGTAAATACCGCTTTTGGAGTCAAATCTGTAATATTTTCCCAAATGATGTCTTCTTGGCGTTTAATCACAATTCGTAAACCTTTCTGTGCGGATGTAGCAAATAGTTTGAGTATTGCATTCTTTGTGTCTTCAGTTTCTATATTCATTAGTAAATCAGAAGTGGCATTCTTTACTACCCCTAATTCACGATAAGGAATAAAATATTGAGTGAAAATTTTTTCCTCATAAGGTTGCAACCAAGTAAAGTCTGGTTGATTGTCGGTATAAACTCCGGTCATTAATTCGATATATGGCCCATCTGTGTCTGTCAGATTACGATCCCAGGCTTGTCCGAAATCTCCATTTCCCCAAGTCCATTGTTTTTTCCCGGGAGAGATGTGATGGTTGGCTACGTGTAATACTCCTGCTTGAGTATCGTTTTCATAACCGCCTACAAAGTTGTATTTTGAGCGGATAGCCATATATGAAGTGGGTACCGGTATATTTTTATAACGTGAGATGTCTACACCTGCTGAATAATCCATTTTATAATAAATGCCGGTAGCGATAGGATATTTTGATACATCTCGCTTACCGTGATCAAATACAGCATTGACATCGGCAGGGAAAACCGATTGATAGGCTTCATTGACAGCGACGGCCGGGTTGGCCCACCATAGGAAGGTCTGTGGAACAGGAGTCGGATTATATAGTTTTCCTTGAATTTCAAGTACAGCTTTGCCGGGACGTAGGGTAAAACCAGCCATACCTTTCTGATGGAACATCCGTTCGCGTTCGCTCACCCATACGGTAGCACTTCCGTCTGCATTTTCTTCAATTGTAAAATCTACAGGTAGATAAGTGCTGGGTCGGTGATGCTGAGGCCAATTGAATTCAATACCGCCGGAAATCCAAGGCCCGGTCAGTCCTACCAAAGCAGGTTTTATAACATGGTTGTAATAAATAAAATGGCGTTTCTTTATTTTATCATAAGCCATTTGTACACGTCCGCCCAATTCAGGAAGAATCATAACCTTGATATACTCATTCTCCAGATAAACAGCATGATAGGTTTCTTCTTGACAAGTATCTGAAATCTTTTCTATGACAGGATAAGGATAAACCACCCCACTACTTCCTTGATAAACTCTATTTTCAAAAAACATCGGATTCTTTTCCGGTTTGCCAATACCATAGGTAGGAAGCAGAATATCTTCTTCCCAAACATTTACTTTTATATCCATATCAGTTTTATTTTTTTGTTATTTCTTTTTCTATATCTTCCAAACTTTTCCCTTTTGTTTCCGGTAGTCGGGCACGAATAAAAAAGAAGCCCGTTAAGCATATGCCACCATATAACCAAAACGTTCCGGCCGCCTGTAATGATTCATTTAATAGGGGAAAACTGTAGGTGAGTATGAAGCTGGCTATCCATAAGAAGAGGGTAGAGATAGCCATAGCTGTTCCACGAATCTGTTGTGGAAATATTTCGGATAATACTACCCATACAATGGGGGCTAATGACATGGCATAACAGGCAATTGCCATCATTACCAGTATTAACATTATCCAACCACTCATTCCTGCAAAGTAACAACATCCCATCAGCAGATAGATAACAGCAAGTCCTGCCGAGCCGATTAACATTAATGTCCTTCTGCCCCAATGGTCAACAGTATAAATGGCAACAAAAGTAAAGATTACGTTAGTTACCCCCGTTATTACAATATTCATCAAGACATCTGACACTTCATAACCGGCAGCCGAAAAGACTTCGTGGGCATAATTGAATATAACATTGATGCCACACCACTGTTGGAAAACAGCCAAAACAATTCCCAGTATTAATACCCGCCGTACACCAGGTTGTGATAATGCTCTCCAATCGTATTTTTCTTTCACCTCTTTGGCGGCTAACCAACGTGGACTTTCAGGGATAATGAAAGCTAATATAAAAAATAAGGCAGCCGGTAATGCTTCTGCCCAGAACATCCATCGCCACGCCTGTTCTATTCCTTCCGCAGGAAGTTGTGAGGTTCCTTCTGTAAATAGGTTTGCTATCATCCAATTGGCAAGTTGTGCAGATAATATACCTAATACAATAGTCAGTTGGTTTAAAGATACCAGTTTTCCACGTATCTCAGTCGGTGATACCTCAGCTATATATATGGGGGAAACATTGGAAGCAATTCCTATACCCAGTCCACCTACAATACGATAGAATATGAACCAGGAAAAATTATCGACAGCTCCTGTACCGACAGCAGACAGCAAAAATAATAGAGCGGATAATATTAATAGTTTTTTGCGACCATATTTATCACTCCAACTACCGGAGAAGCCTGCTCCGACTAAACATCCTAGTAAGGCGCTACTCATTGCCCAACCGCGTAAAGCTGCTGAATCTTCGATAGCGAAGAATGGTTCATAAAAAATTTTGGCTCCGCCAATTACTACCCAATCATAACCAAACAGGTAGCCACCCATAGCAGAAATAAAGCAGATAAATAGTAAATTCTTTGAATTAATGTTTTTCATTGTGTATTATTATATAAATCATACTGCAAAGGAATTGTATTTTTCTGGAATAGGGAATAGATAAATTATTGAATTGGATGGATAATCTTATGATAATAACTTTGCTGCCTGTATAAAAATCACTATCTTTGTTACTGTTAACTATAACTTCTACAGCAATGATTAAACGCAAAGATGGATTTTCGGGTGAAAGAGCTTTAGTACTTCCTGCATCAATTATACATACGATGGAAAATAATCCTTTAGCCAATGCGCTGCATATTACGGACATAGGATACTATCCACGGGCAGAACATCATTTTAGAAAACGGGAAACTCCCATCTCTCAATACGTATTTATTTATTGTGTGGAGGGGAGAGGATGGTTTAGCGTGAATGATGAACGTTATGAAATAAAGAGTAATCAATGCTTTATTTTACCTGCGAATGTACCTCATAGTTACGGAGCCGATGACACAGATCCATGGACAATTTATTGGATACATTTTAAAGGAGACTTAGCAGAATATTATGCTTTACGTTTATTGACCCCTATTGATATCAAACCTACTATTTACTCACGTATTAATGGACGTTTGAATTTGTTTGAAGAAATATATCATACTTTGGAATTGGGATATAGTAAAGAAAATCTGTTGTATTCTTGTTCGGCTTTCCATCATTTTCTTGGTACCATTTGCTATTTGCAAGAATATAGAAATGCTACAGTCAATGATATTTCAAATGATTTAGTAGATGCGGCTATTCATTTTATGAAAGAGAATATAGGAAAAAAACTCAGTATCTCTGAAATAGCCGAGCATACGGGATATTCTGTTTCTCATTTTTCTACCATTTTTAATCACCGTACAGGACACTCGCCTGTCAATTACTTCAATTTGTTAAAGATACAACATGCTTGTTATCTGATAGACTGTACAGATATCAAGATAAATCAAGTTTGCCATAAAATAGGAATAGCGGATTGCTATTATTTTTCCCGTTTGTTTTCTAAGATAATGGGAATGTCTCCCAGCAAGTATAGAAAACATAAGAAAGGATGAAATAAGACCTTATTTGGTGAATATTTACTTCATAATACTTCCTGCAAATAGGCTTTTACCTTGTCGATTGAATATTTTTACTGTATAAAAGCCATTGGGCAATGATACTAAAGATAGTTTATGAATATAACCGGTTTTCCATATTTCTTCGTTGGTCATATTATAGATGATAATAGTTTGTGCATCCTTTATTTCCGGCAGGTAAAGTATATTTCCTTTATTTAATAAAGGTATATCCATATCCGAAACCGTATTCAGAGTTAATGGAGCGCTTTCATTGCCAAAGCGGTCAGCGGCAGTGACGGCAAAGTATCGTTTTTGTAACCAAGGGAGCCTGGCTGTATATTCATACTCATTGGCAATGAGATGGGTAGCTATTAAATTTTGAGGTTGCTTAATGTCAACAGGATATGTATCGGAACCGTATAAATGGTATACAACAGATTGATTGCTGTTATCGGCTGATGCTTGCCAACTCATGCGAAGTTTGCCGTTCGCTATTTGTTGCACCGAAGGATGGGATGGAACAGAAGGTGGAATACTATCTGACCATGTCATAGGAGGGATCAATGCCGGGTAAGTATAAAAGTTTTCTTCCAGTTCGTCTAATACTCCTTTTGTGTTATCAAGTAAAAAGCGATTGCGAAAATAGGCTTGTCCGTTTAGCTTTATCTGACGGGTGAAATGGATTTGACGAACTATTTCGTCCAATGGCCAATCTTGTTCACGAGGGGAGAGGAAATAAATTCCCAGTCCGGGAATAATCCAACGTTTGCCGTCGTTCTCTTTCCAGTCCAAAGCAAAGGGATAGAAATTGTTTCCTTGGAAATACATCATTGGGAACAAGGCATCATGGATTCCTTCTTTTAACCATCTTTGTGCATCTTGATAGACTACATGATAAGCATTCCAGCCGCGAGAGGGATAACGGTTAGTGTCGCGATATTTGCCAATGGGCGAACTACTCACTTTTACCCATGGCTTGATAGACTTGATATCAGTATAAAGGCGGCGTACAATGTCGGTAATGTTATCCCGACGCCATTGTTTCAGATCCTTTCCTTTTCCGTATCTGCGGTAGGTGTCTTTATCAGGGAATTTATCTGCCTGTTCGGGATAGCGGATATAGTCGAAATGGATACCATCTATGTCATATTGTGAAGTGATTTCTTTCACAATGCGAGAGAGGTATTCTTTTGTTTCAGGATTGCCCGGATCCAGATACCAGTTACCTTTATATAGTTTGCATATTTTTCTATTCCTTTGTACGATGGAGTTTCGTCCCAACAGCTTCACTTGCCGAGTGTTTCCGGCCGGGATAGTCACTATCCAAGCGTGCAATTCCATGCCTCGTTTGTGACATTCTTCAATAGCAAAAGCCAATGGGTCATATCCCGGATTACGTCCGGTATATCCCGTCAGCGATTCGGCAAAGGTCTCAATGGAGGACGGATATATCATATCCCCACGCAGGCGGGTTTGCAATAATACTGTATTGAAATTCGCAGCTTTCAAACGGTCGAGTATATCACATAATTCTTTTTTCTGGCGTTGAATTCCTGTTGCGCTTCCGGCTTTGGTACGCGGCCAGTCCATTCCGCCCAAGGTCGTGAGCCAAGTGGCGCGAATTTCGTATTTGGGCTGTGATATAACAGGTAAAGATCTTAGTATTATTAGTAATAAAGTTAGAAATAGTGTTCGCATTCGCTTTAATTTTATTGCAAAGATAAGAAGTAATCATTTAAATCGTTATTTTTGCAATAATAAAACAATTAAATAGAGTATATGATAACCTTTATTATTGCATTATTGGTTCTTATAGGAGGATATTTTTTATATGGAAGCTATGTGGAGCATCTGTTTAGTCCTGATAAAAATAAAAAAACACCGGCTCTGACTATGGAGGATGGCGTAGACTTTATTCCCCTTCCCACTTGGAAGATTTTCATGATTCAGTTTCTTAATATTGCAGGTTTGGGTCCTATCTTCGGTGCCATTATGGGAGCAAAATTCGGTACGGCCTCTTATCTATGGATTGTACTGGGAACTATTTTTGCCGGTGCTGTACACGATTATTTATCAGGAATGCTTTCTTTAAGGCATAACGGTGAGAGTCTTCCTGAAATAATCGGCCGTTATCTGGGACTTCCTACCAAACAGTTGATGCGTGGCTTTACTGTGGTTCTGATGATATTGGTCGGGGCTGTGTTTGTTGCCGGACCTGCCGGTTTGTTGGCCAAGCTAACACCCGATTATATGGACGTAACCTTTTGGATTATTATTGTTTTCATTTATTATATGTTGGCTACCCTGCTGCCGGTAGATAAGATTATTGGCAAGATTTATCCATTGTTTGCCATTGCTTTGTTGTTTATGGCAGTTGGAATATTAGCTATGTTGATATGGCACCATCCGGCTTTGCCCGAAATAACAGACGGTATACAAAATACTCATCCTGCCGGTTTGCCTATTTTTCCTATCATGTTTGTGTCTATTGCTTGTGGTGCCATTAGTGGTTTCCATGCTACACAGTCACCTTTGATGGCACGTTGCATGAAGAATGAAAAGTATGGTCGTCCAATCTTTTACGGAGCAATGGTGACAGAAGGTATTGTGGCATTGATATGGGCAGCGGCTGCCACTTATTTCTTTCATCAGAATGGAATGGAAGAAAGTAATGCTTCAATAATAGTAGATCGTATAACAAAAGAATGGTTAGGAACCATTGGCGGATTGCTGGCTGTGCTGGGGGTGATTGCAGCGCCTATCACCAGTGGAGATACCGCATTGCGTTCAGCTCGGTTGATTGTTGCCGACTTTATGCATTTGGAACAAAAAAGTATAACAAGACGTTTATTGATTTGTATTCCTATCTTTGCTGTGACTATTGGTATTTTGCTATATAGTCAGCGCGATGCGGCAGGATTTGATATGATTTGGCGTTATTTTGCATGGTGTAATCAAACATTGTCTGTCTTTACTCTATGGGCGATAACTGTATATTTGGTGCGCATGAAAAAGAATTATTATGTCACACTGTTGCCGGCTTTGTTTATGACAGCTGTTTGTTCTACTTATATTTGCATTGCGCCCGAAGGATTGGCTCTTTCCGGCTATATCTCTTATGTGTTGGGAGGAATATGTACGCTGGTTGCAGTTATAGGATTTATAACTTGGTATAAAAAACAAAATAGTATAGTATATGAGGAAATATAAGAAATCAACCTGGTTGCCTGTGGCTTTATTTATTTACACCACGATAATGGCTGTTTATTTTATTCCGCGGAATACGGAGATTGGTAATGCGGAAAAATATGTCACTATAGGGGTATCCTATCTTATTATTGCTTTGCTTTGGATTGTTCTTCGTAAGCAGGAGAAACGCAGAGAACAGGAAGGTCAGAATATGGAGAACAAAAAATAGAATATTTACTTAAACGACAATTGTATGAAGAAATTTTTAGTCAGCTTGGTGATGTTGGTAGTAACAACATTGGGTGCACATGCACAATTTGAAAAGGATGTTTGGTATGTGAATGCCTCACTGACAGGACTTGACCTCTCTCATAGTAAGTATGAAGGAACCAACTTTGGTTTTACATTGGGAGGTGGTGCTTTTGTAGCCGATAACTTTGCAGTATTGTTAAACTTTAAAGGACAGTATGTGGAACATGGGACAGATGAGACTAGTATTGGCGCACAGGGACGCTATTATTTATCCAGCTGTGGAGTATACGGTGGACTTGGAATGGCTTACAAACATCTTTCTAGTGGGGATTATAAGAAAAATCTTGTTTGCCTGACACCGGAAGTGGGCTACGCATTCTTTTTAGGACGAAATCTGACAGTAGAACCTGCTGTATATTATGATTTGAGTTTTAATCATACTTCTGAATACAGCAAATTGGGATTCAAAATAGGATTCGGTCTTTATTTTTAAAGGTATGAAGTAAAAAAATACGGTAGGGATGGGGTTTAAACCCTCCCTACCGTAAATGATAAATTCTCAGAGCTTGTTTCTCTTTTTTCTTTATTTAGTGGGCATATAAATGAGTGAACGGAATCTCTTTACCATCATTTCCACTAACTTTCATTTTCAGTTGACCGCCGTTTTGATCAAAGTAACGAATTTCAATCGGGTGATATCCTTTAGCTAAAGCTTTTTGGCCTACTACTTCACGAGGACCATGAGGACCGTCATTATCAATTACTTGTTCGCCATCAATCACTAACGTACTGCCATCATCCGACAAGAGTGCAAAAGTATAAATATCATCCTGAGGAGCATTAATGTAACCTTTGATAATCAAACCGATATTACCTTTTACTTTCTTGGGAATCATTACATCTTCGATAGAATAATTTCCATTTACCGGTGCCTTTTCAATTTCGGTACATTTATTTCCTTTGAACTCATGCCAAGTAGCTTTCAATCCGGGATTGGATGGTGCAGCTGTAACGGCCGGAGTATACTCGCTCTTGATAAAACGAGTGGTGGTGATATCTCCCGGTTTACCGTTCGGGCGGAATGTGCGGAATGTGAAATCAGTTGTTTCAGTTACTTTTACCGGACCGTCATACTTAGGCGACTGCAAAGTGGGAACAGAACCGTCTGTGGTATAGTGTATTTCAGCACTTGGGTCGAGACAGGTGATGTTGACAATACCTTCACCGATAAAGGCATTTGTCTTGTTAAAACCCTCCAAATCAGGAATACGGTAATTGATATTCATAATGTTGAGGCGTTCAAATTGGTTGGCAAGACGCCGGGCAAATGCATTCCAGTCTTTCTGTGAAGGATTGCTCCAACCCAATTCGGCGATAGCCAACAGACGAGGAATTGCCATATATTGCATACGTTCACGTGAAGGAATCCATTCGCACCAAACATTACCTTGCACACCTAATACTAACGGTTGCATTTCAGCGTTTTGAATTTCGCTCATCGGATCATAATTATAAATATTGGCTACTGAATTCTTATCTTCCTGATAGTCTAGATAGAACTGTCCGTTAGGAGTGAAAATGATAGGATTTCCTTGTCCTGTTGTTTTAGAAGGAGCATTCTTAGCCCAACTGCGCCACCACATGACAGTTGCTGTTTTTGAAAGTCCGCCTTCGATAATTTCATCCCAACCGATCATTTCTTTTCCTTTATCGTTAAAGAATTTTTCCATATCATGAATGAACCATGATTGTAGTTCTTCTTCAGTCTTCAGCTTATTGTCACGCATACGTTTTTGGCAGTCGGGACATTTCTTCCAGTTGGTTTTTTCTACTTCATCACCACCGATATGTACATATTTGTAAGGGAAGAGTTCGATGAGTTCGCTATATACATTCTTGCAAAATTCTATTGCCGAGTCTTTTCCGGGACAAACGGGAGAGGAGAAGGTGGTTCCCCAACCGGTTTCATCGAAACAAGATACCCCTTCATAATTGCTTATGGCAGCCAGCATATGTCCCGGCATATCTATTTCGGGAACAATGTCAATACCACGTACTTTAGCGTATGCAATCACCTCTTTGATATCTTCCTGGGTATAATAACCGCCATACAGTGTATCACCTTCTACAATGCGAATCTTGCTTTCGGGAATAGCCATGTCAGGATTATCGTTCACCTTTGATTGGCGGATGCATTCTTTGTCATGAGAATTGAATTTGCGCCAAGCACCTTTTTCGGTCAGCAAAGGATATTTCTTTATTTCGATACGCCAACCCTGGTCGTCGGTGAGATGCCAGTGGAACTTATTCATCTTATAGAGTGCCATTACATCCAACAGTTCTTTTACTTCATCTTTGGAATAGAAATGGCGTGAAACATCCAGCATGATGCCTCGCCAAGTAAAGCGGGGGGCATCATTGATTTCCACACTCGGAATAGCCCAATCTACACCGTCCACTATTTGTTTGGATTCAATTTGAGGAGGGAATAATTGGCGTAAAGATTCAATTCCGGCAATAACTCCACCATAAGAGTTTCCTTTTATATTGATTTTCTTAGTGTCGGTTTTTAATTGGTATGCACCCTCTTTGCCTTCAACTTCCCCCAATGAGAGGGTGATGGTTCCTTCTCCGTCTTGTACTTTAATGTTATATCCGGTGGAAGGAGAAAGTATTCCTGCCAGATATTCGGCAGCCGGAGCCAGCCGGGAATCAGTGATGCCGATGGTGCAACTTTTAGGAAGAATGAATGCGCTGCTGTCTTGTTGAACATTGTTCGGCAGCGGGACGATAGAAACGTCTCTGACAGAGGGAGGAGTGGAAGTACAAGCACCCAACAGCAATGAGCTCGTCACGGTGCAAGCAGCAATCCATTTTTTATAAGTCTGCTTAATCATAAGATAAATTTTTAGGTAGTTAATATATTAGTATTGGAATGTCACTAGAACACCTTTATGGTCTGTCGGCCATACATTCTGCGGTTCGATGAATTTATCTTTTGAAGTTTCCTGTACACGCTGAGAACGTACAATAGAACCTTTAGGACCAAAGATTGCTGCATCTTTCACGGTCAGCCCTTTTTCGGGATAGAACCAAATATAGTCGATACGGTCGCGTTCATCGGCTTTGGGTGCCCAAGTGATTTTTTCGGCAGGTTTGGCCGGATTGTCAGAAGGATAAGTAAAGCCGGGATAGTCAAGCACATTGGGATAGAAAGAACGGTAAGCATCAACGAAACCGGCTTCATCCAGCAAGACGGGCACTGTCCAAGGAATTACTAATCCGTGGTGGTCGTAAAGGTTCTTGGTTTCTTCTGTCCAATCCTGGTGCGAGGGTTCATTGAAATCACCACCCAAAATAATGGTATATCCGGCTTCCCGGTCTTTCTTTGCCTGCTCGATAAACATCTTGATGGCATCATCACGTTGTGACGCGACATTTCTTTCCAGAACTTCTTCAACTGTAGTGGGAATAGGAATTTCTTCCCAAGTAGAACCGTCATATCCACGTACATTATAATATGCATCATCCAGATAATCCAGATGAGAGGTATAAACGGCCATTTTCTTTCCATTCATGTCGGTTGTCAAACGGTAAATACTTCCGTGGTCACCGTTTTCGGGGAAGACAGTCAGTGAGTCGGTAATCGGATAGCGGCTAAGTAAACCGGTATCGTATGTATAGAAGGAATAATAAGTTTCTCCTTTTTCTTTCAGCGACCGGGTGAGGCGTGCTGTAAAATTGGTGTTATTATAATTACGCACTTCACTGAGGGTTACAAAATCGGGGCGAAGACGAATAATTTCATCGACAATAGCCTCATAACCGCCGGGAACCATGGTCCCTTCTTGCCAGATATTCCATTGCAAAACGGTAAATTCCTTTTTTTCCTGTGTGCATCCTGTGAGAACAAGCCATAGGAACATGGATAAATAAAGTAGTTTTTTCATTGTTTATTTATTTAAGATTATAAATATTTCTCTTTTAAGAACTGTCCGGTATAAGAGGCTGCACATTGGGCTATTTCTTCCGGTGTGCCGGCAACGACCAGATTACCACCCATTTTTCCACCTTCCGGTCCAAGGTCGATGACATAATCGGCGCATTTTATTACGTCCAGATTATGTTCGATGATAACGATGGTATGCCCTCTGCTGATAAGCGCGTCAAAAGCTTCCAACAACTTCTTGATATCATGGAAATGCAAACCGGTAGTGGGTTCGTCAAAGACAAAAATAGTAGGCTGTGTCTTTTCCACACTTAGGAAATAGGCCAGTTTCACACGTTGGTTCTCACCACCGGACAGTGTAGACGAAGATTGTCCCAATTTAATATATCCCAATCCCACGTCTTGCAGCGGAGTGAGTTTCTTCACAATCTTTTTTTGTCCGTGTTCGGTAAAGAATTCTATAGCTTGATTCACGGTCATTTCCAGTATATCATATATATTCTTATCTTGGAATTTCACTTCCAAAGTATCGCTTTTAAAGCGTTTGCCGTGACAAGATTCACATTCCAGCACCAAGTCGGCCATAAACTGCATCTCCACCGTAACCGTTCCGTCGCCTTTGCATTCTTCACAACGTCCTCCTTCGGTGTTGAATGAAAAGTATCCGGCTGTGTAACCCATTTGTTTGGCCAAGGGTTGCTCTGCGTAAAGTTTACGGATTTCGTCGTATGCTTTTACATAAGTCACCGGGTTGCTGCGTGATGACTTCCCGATTGGATTTTGATCGACAAACTCAATGTCCTTAACCATCTGTATGTCACCGCTGATAGAAACGAATTCTCCCGGTCGCTCACTGCTTTCACTGTATTCCCGTTTCAGCGCTTTATAGAAAACATCACGCACCAATGTGCTCTTTCCCGAACCGCTGACACCTGTAACTACTGTCATTATATTTAGAGGGAAACGTACATCCACTCCTTTCAGATTGTTTTCTCTGGCTCCTTTTATTTCGATATAATTATTCCAGGGGCGGTGTGATTGGGGTATTTCGATGGTTTCTTCTCCAAGTAAATAACGAACCGTATAGCTGTTACTGTTTTTTTTCAAGTCTTTCATGTCTCCCTGATAGACGATTTCCCCTCCCAAGCGTCCGGCTTTGGGACCGATGTCTATAATGTAGTCGGCGGCACGGATGATTTCCTCATCATGCTCTACCACTACGACGGTATTTCCCAGTTCTTGTAATTGGCGTAATACTTTAATAAGGCGTTCGGTATCGCGACTATGAAGTCCGATACTTGGTTCATCCAATATATAAAGCGATCCTACAAGGCTGCTTCCCAGGGAAGTTGCCAAGTTGATACGTTGGCTTTCACCACCCGACAATGTATTGCTAAGGCGGTTTAATGTGAGGTAGCCTAAACCGACATCCATCAGGAAGTTGATTCGGTTATTAATCTCTGTCAGTATACGTTTGGCTATAGCAGTATCGTGTGTATCCAATTCTAATGTGCGGAAGAATTCCTTTAGGTCATGAATGGGTAAATCTACCAATTCGGATATAGAGCGTCCGCCTACTTTTACATATCCGGCTTCTTTTTTCAGTCTGGTTCCGTGGCACATGGGGCAAAGAGTCTTTCCGCGGTAACGTGCCAACATCACACGATACTGAATTTTATATTGATTCTCTTCCAGCATTTTAAAGAATGAGTCTATGCAGGCTTTCTCTTTTGGACCATGCCACAAGTAGTCTTTCTGCTCTTGCGTCAGTTCATAATAAGGAGTAAAGATGGGGAAATCGTGTTTCGGGGCTTCACGGATGAATTCTTTCAGCCATTCGCCCATCTTTTCGCCACGCCAACAAATCACCGCTCCGTCATATACACTCAGAGCGCGATTGGGGATGACAAGATGTTCATCTATTCCGATTACCTTGCCGAAACCTTCGCAATTGGGGCAGGCACCAATGGGGGAGTTGAAAGAAAACATTTGGTCGTTGGGTTCCTCAAAGGTAATACCGTCTGCTTCAAACTTCGTGCTGAAGGAAAAAAGTTGTGTGCTGCCGTCCGATGAATAAAAGCGGAGCATGCAGGCTCCGTCACCTTCATACATGGCTGTTTCGGCCGAGTCGGTCAGTCGGCTGATGCTGTCTTTGCTGTCATCGGCCGTCATACGGTCTATCAGTAAGTAGATATTTTGTTTTTTTCCTTCGGCCGGCACTTGTTGCAGGAAGTCCTCGATACGCATAACCTCGCGGTTCACTTCCACACGCGTAAATCCCTGTTTTAAGTCAATGTCCAATTGTTCGGCAATGCTGCGTCCTTCGCGTGGCAGTAGTGGAGCGAGCACGGTATATTTAGTCCCTTTGGGAAAAGAAAGCATACAATTCACGATGTCTTCCGCGCTGTGTTTCTTCACCAATTGTCCGCTGATGGGGGAGTAGGTTTTCCCCACACGTGCGTACAGCAATCGCAAATATTCATATATTTCGGTCGAGGTTCCTACGGTGGAACGCGGGTTGCGACTGTTTACTTTCTGTTCGATGGCAATGGCAGGAGGAATTCCTTTGATAAAATCACATTCCGGTTTGCTCATTCTGCCCAAAAACTGGCGGGCGTAAGATGATAAGCTTTCCACATAGCGACGCTGGCCTTCGGCGTATAACGTGTCAAAAGCCAATGATGATTTTCCGGAACCGGATAAGCCTGTAATGACTACCAGTTTATTGCGGGGAATATCCACATCAATGTTTTTGAGGTTGTTGACCTTGGCTCCTTTGATAGATATATAATTACTTTCAGACATTCTTTTTTGCATTTAGTTGAATATGCAAAGATAGTCAATCCTGCTCGGATACGTTTCATTCCGTAGGGTGAAAAAATGTTGTTCTATAGAAATTTTTCAGTAGTTTTCTTCTGACGGGTGTTTTGGGGTAATTAGGTCACTTCTCCAAAAGATTATGATGAAACCTGTGGCAACAGTGCTGAACTGGCTGATGTAGTCTCTTATTTGCCGGTTCTTGACTCTTGTTTAAACTTTAGTTCAAGCTGTTTTTTATCATGTTGTGGATGCTGTAGGTCTGGTGTTTATTTAGGAATACGTAAGATGTTGTAAATTTACAGAATTAAAATTATCCTCCAAGAGTTCGCATTGATTTATTTGAAGATAGAGGCATGAAATCTTTATTTTGCCTGTCGTTATCTCGCTGTTTCATATTTTATCTTTATCTTTGTCTGCGAAAACTATTAAAATAGCGAAGACTTAAAATGAGAGCAAAAACGATTTTTCTTTTATTGATAACGCTCCTTCTGACATCGGCGGTCAATGCCAGGTCACGTTATCCTAAGCGTGAATTTCGGGGTGCATGGATTCAATGTGTAAATGGGCAGTTTCAAGGAATGCCTGCAGAGAAGATGCAGCAGTTATTAATCAGACAACTGAACAGCTTACAAGAAGCTGGTATTAATGCTATTATTTTTCAGGTGCGTGCTGAAGCAGATGCCTTGTATAAATCATCTTACGAGCCGTGGAGCCGCTTCCTTACCGGGGTGCAGGGCAGGGTACCGTCACCTTATTGGGACCCTATGCAGTTTATGATAGATGAATGTCATAAGCGTGGAATGGAGTTTCATGCCTGGATAAATCCTTATCGTGCCAAAACAAAGGGAACGGTAGCCTTGTCGCCCATTCATCCTTACAACAGGAACCCTGAACGTTTTGTGACTTATGCCGGACAATTGTATTTTGATCCGGCATTACCTGAGAATCGTAAATATATTTGTAAGATTGTACGCGATATTGTTACCCGTTATGATGTGGATGCCATTCACATGGATGATTATTTTTATCCTTATCCTAATCCGGGAGAGGATTTCCCCGACAATATCAGTTTTGCACAGTATGGTCGCGGATACAGTAATAAAGCCGATTGGCGACGTGACAACGTGAATGTGTTGATAAAGGAAATCCATGAGACGGTGCGCGAGTGCAAGCCGTGGGTGAAGTTTGGAATTTCTCCTTTTGGAATTTATCGTAATGTGAAGAGTGACCCCAATGGCAGCAACACACGCGGTTTGCAAAATTATGACGACTTGTATGCTGATGTGTTGATGTGGGTGAACAATGGTTGGGTGGACTATAATATTCCTCAAGTTTATTGGGAAATCGGTCATCCGGCTGCCGATTATGATACATTGATCCGTTGGTGGGCGAAGAATGCTTCCGCCCGTCCTTTGTATATTGGTCAGGATGTGATGCGTACGGTGAATAAGCCCGACCTCCATAATCCGCTTATCAATCAGATGCCGGCTAAGATGAAACTCCAACGTGCTTTGCCTACTGTGCAGGGAAGTTGTCAGTGGTATGCTTCGGCTGTGGTGGATAATGCAGGAAACTATCGCACCATGCTTGTAAAAGATTACCACCGTTATCCGGCTTTGCCGCCTACATCGCCATTTATGGATGATAAGGCTCCTGATAAAGTAAAGAAAGTGAAAGATGTTTGGACACAGGATGGATTGTTGCTTTTCTGGCAGGCACCAAAGGCGAAAACGGAAATGGATAAGGCTGTGCAATATGTGGTTTATCGTTTTGATAAAAAAGAAAAAGTGAATCTGGAGGACCCTTCTCATATTGTTGCTATCACGCGTGATACTTATTATAAATTGCCTTATGAAAACGGCAAGACAAAATACAACTATGTTGTGACGGCTCTCGATCGTTTGCATAACGAATCTAAAGGGGCAAAGAAGAAAGTAAAACTGTAGACAAACAGCATAATAGTACTGAGATATTAGTAAGTAAGAACCACGTTTCACACGTGTTATGGGGTTAATTCGTTGTTATACAGGTGTTTAATGTGAAAGGTTTAACTCAAACCGCCGAGAGCAACGGATTATGTTCATGACAGGTATGATGCGTGGTTTTGTATTTGGGGGGAATAGTTTGAACACTTAACATATCATATCACCAACAAAGGGAAGAATAAGCCGTTTCTTAGGGTTGGCTAAGGTTTTTTAAACGGAAGATTATTACAGTCTCCGACAGTGGACCGTACAGTCCGTTGCGGTGGACTGTATAGTCCGTTACCGTAGACTGTATAGTCCATTGCCGTAGACTGTAGTAATCCGACTGACAGACAGGCATAATAGAAAGGATGAAAACGCTTAGCCCGGCTAATGAAACGACTTAGGGAGTTTAAAACGTATGCAGAGGTTGAAAACCGGAGGAGACAACACACGGTGACAGAATCAAGTTCTTTTTTTGAAGCACCTCTTCGGCTTTTTGAAGTAAATCCCTCCTTTTGTCCTATTATTATCTTGTAACTGTTACAAATTCATAAGAAATTTATATGTTAATTCATTTTTATTTCGTTACTTTGTAGCCGGATAACAAAAAGGAACACGAATATGCGATATGTGTACGTAACGGGCTATCTATCACTGGCTGCTATCATACAACTGTTAATGGGAAATTTTCCATTGTCGTTTGTGGCATTTCCGCTGAATATTGTTTTTGCGGTTATTTGGCTGTTCTTATTGTGGAAATTATATAAGGAAAGTAGAAAATCAGCTTTTACACGCTTCCTTTACTCCCCTCAAACAAGTATTTTATCTATTTTCCTGCTCATAGCAGGTAGTCTGATTATTGGATTATTTCCTCAGTTGTCTGATGTGGAAGCTGCTATGCGCACCGGTGTTTGGGCCTTGTTGGGCTGTTATGATTTTATGACTTCTTGGATATTCATTGCCATTCTCTTTTTGCTGTTAAGCAATTTGGCAATGATTACTTTTCATGCTTATTACCATCGAAAGACTGCCCGTTGGCGTTTCCTGCTGAACCATGCAGGATTATGGCTGGCACTTTTCGCCGGATTCTTTGGAAGCAGTGATACCCGGACATTGCGTATTCCTCTTTATAAAGGAGAACCGGCACGTGAGGCTTTTGACATGAATGGTGTTTCCTATCATTTGGATTATGAGATGGAACTGCGTTCCTTTTCCGTGGAATACTATCCTAATGGAAGCCCTTCCCGTTTTGCTGCCGAGGTGCGCTTGGGTGATGATGAGGCACTGTTGGAAGTGAATCATCCATACAGTTATCGGTTGGGAGAAGATGTGTACCTCACAAGCTATGACATGGCAAGTGGCAATGAAAGTAAATATTGTGTTTTACAAGTTGTGATACAACCGTGGAAATATATAATGGTGGCCGGCATATTGATGATGTTGGCGGGAGCTGTTCTCTTATTTATTAATGGTCCGAAAAAGTGTGTTAATCTGAAAAAGGTATGATAAATTGGGATAACTTCTATGTATTTGCGACACTGTCTGTTGGTTTATGGCTGGCAGGGGCAGTGTTTGCACTTCGTTCTTCAACGAGGAGCAGAATGGCTGTTGGTTTCACCATTGCCGGAATTATGGTATTGGGCATTTTTATTGCCGGATTATGGGAATACCTGCAACGCCCACCTTTGCGGACAATGGGAGAAACGCGTTTATGGTATTCATTCTTCATGGGAATAGCCGGACTTCTGACATATATACGATGGAAGTATCGTTGGATATTGTCGTTTTCTACTTTATTGTCTACTGTATTTGTCGTGATTAATTTGTTAAAGCCGGAGATACATGACCAGTCGCTGATGCCGGCTTTGCAAAGTGTATGGTTCATTCCTCATGTTACTGTATATATGTTTTCTTATTCGGTGTTGGGGTGCGCATTCATTATTGCCGTCACCGGATTGTTCTGCCACAAGGAGGAGTATTTGCAGACAGCCGATAATTTGGTCTATGCAGGAGTCGCTTTCCTGTCAATCGGTATGTTGCTCGGTTCTCTTTGGGCGAAAGAGGCATGGGGAAATTATTGGAGTTGGGACCCGAAGGAAACATGGGCAGTCATCACTTGGATGGGGTATTTGATATATATCCACCTTCGTCTGTTCGGACGTGTGGGCAGCAAATCACTGTATGTGTTACTCATTTTTTCCTTTTTGGCGTTGCAAATGTGTTGGTATGGAGTGAATTATCTTCCGGCGGCACAGCAAAGTATACATTTATATAATCGTAATAACTAATCAAAAAAACAAGCGTAACATGAAGAAAAGTACAAAATTAATGGTGGCACTGTTGGTTATAGTGGCGGCATTAGCTGTTACTTACCGGCTGATGAACCGTGTGCCTTCTGCCGATTTGGAGGCAAATGCGCAGATGCAGCAAATCATTACGGATGCCGGATGTTTGAGATGTCACACCTCAAACCCCGATTTGCCGTTCTATGCCAATATGCCCGTGGCAGGAAAGATTGTGATGGAGGACGTGAGCAAGGCTTATCGTGCTTTTGACATGACTCGGATGGCGGCAGACTTGAAAGCCGGTAATCCGGTCGATCAGGTGGCTTTGGCAAAAGTAGAAAAAGTGATTCTGGATGGCAAGATGCCTCAGCCCAAATACTATTTGGTGCATTGGGGAGCTTCCATCAGCGATACGAAAAAGGAATTGGTTCTTAATTGGGTGAAGAATCATCGTATGAGGCTGATGGGCGATGCGAATGTGGCTCCTGAATTCATCAATGAGCCTATTCGCCCGATTGCCGATTCTATTTCGGTAGATGTGCGCAAGGTGCTATTGGGTGATATGCTTTATCACGACACTCGTCTGTCGGCTGATAATACGGTGTCTTGTGCCTCTTGTCACGGTTTGGATATGGGCGGCGTGGACAATAAGCAGTATTCGGAAGGAGTGGGCGGTCAGCTTGGCGGAGTAAATGCTCCGACTGTTTATAATGCAGCTTATAATTTTGTTCAGTTTTGGGACGGTCGTGCCGGCACATTGGCAGAACAGGCTGCAGGTCCTCCCTTGAATCCGGTTGAAATGGCTTGTGAATCCTTTGACCAGATAACAGCAAAATTAGCCGAAGACAAGGACTTTGTAAAAGCTTTTACAGAGGTATATTCAGACGGACTGAATGAAAAGAATATTACCGATGCGATTCAGGAATTTGAAAAGACGTTGCTGACTCCCAATTCACGTTTCGACCTTTATCTGAAAGGTGACAAGAATGCTATCACTGCCGATGAACTTGCCGGATATGAGCTTTTCAAGAAATATGATTGTGCAACTTGCCATGTAGGTGAAATCCTTGGAGGACAGTCATATGAGTTAATTGGCGTACAACATGATTATTTTGCAGACCGTGCGGCTGAAATGACAGAAGAAGACAACGGTCGGTTTAAGCAAACAAAGATAGAGCGTGACCGTCATCGTTTTAAAGTGCCGGGATTGAGAAATGTGGAATTGACTTATCCTTATTTCCACGATGGAAGCATGAAGACAATGGATGACGCCGTGCGTGCGATGGCTAAATATCAGTTGGGCATTGACCTTCCGCAGCAGGAAGTGGATAAGATTGTATCTTTTCTCCGTACTTTGACCGGACAGTATAAAGGACAGACTCTGACAAATAAAAATATGAGTATCTAGGAGCTTGGAGAGTGCTCTGAAAACCGAGAAGATGCTTGATATAGCACATGAATGTGTCATAACTAAAGTAGCACATTAAATCATCAACTGTAGGGGCAGGGTTTGCCTGCCCGAATGCACAAATAGACTGCTTTCGGGCGAGCGAACCTCGCCCTACCGGTTAAATGACAGCATTATCGACGTTTTGACACGTCCCTTTCTTTATAGACTAATAAAGCAAGAATCCTGCCAATCCGCAGAGGATAATCATTAATATAGGGTTTATCTTATATTTGCGTGTTCCGAAGAAAGCTGCAAGGAAGATGATGATACTGATAATGAATTGATACCAATCTACTTTATAGCTGCCGAAGTTTTCTTTATTCATTAAAACGAGGGCTGCCGCAGCCAGCAAGCCTACCACTGCGGGGCGCAATCCACTGAATACGGCTTCAACAGCCGGGTGTTTTTGATATTTCAGAAAGAATTTGCTGATGGCAATCATTAAGATGAAGGAAGGAAAGACAACAGCAAATGTTGCCACAATGGAGCCGATGACGGCGAAAGCTTCGCTGTATCCTGCGTTCAGTACGGCAGTATATCCTACATAAGTGGCGGAATTAATGCCTATAGGACCCGGAGTCATCTGGCTGATAGCTACGATGTCAGTAAATTCACCGGCATTAATCCAATGATAACGCGTCACTACTTCTCCCTGAATCAAGGAAAGCATGGCATAACCGCCTCCAAAGCCGAAGAGACCTATCTTAAAGAATGTGTAGAATAAATAAAGGAATATCATTTTGATGCATGTTTATGTTTGTACTTACCATAGAAAAAGCCTCCTACTCCGGCAATGATGATAATATACACAGGGGATATACCCAATAACCAGATAAGAAGTGCCGATACTATAGGTATCCATATTGTATAGCGGTTTATCTTTGCTGATGTTGCCATTGAGAAAGTAGGAGCGGCAATCAATGCGACCACTGCCGGGCGGATTCCTTTGAATATATTTTCTACTACTTCATAATTCTTGAATTGTTGGAAAAACAAGGCTATGGCTAAAATAATGAAGAAGGAGGGAAGTATGGTTCCGAGCGCCATGGCTAGAGCTCCTTTGAATTTGCGTAACTTATATCCTATAAAGATAGCTATGTTTACGGCAAATATGCCTGGAACAGACTGAGTAAGTGCCAATAAGTCGATAAAGTCTTCTTTATCAATCCATTTTCTTTTCTCCACTATTTCATCTTGTATGAGTGGAACCATTGCATAACCTCCTCCGATGGTAAACAGGCCAATCTTTAAAAAGATGGCGAATGATTTTAAATAGAAATTCATGTCTTAATTTTGTTTCATATAAACGCTTGGCGGTACATCAAAGTATTTCTTAAAGCTATCTGTAAAATATTTCGGGTCGCCAAAGCCCAGCATATCTGAAACTTCGGATACCGTGTATTTCTTGCTTTTCAATAGTATGGCAGCTTCATTCATACGCACTTTACGGATAAACTCGCTGGGTGAATAATTTGTTAATGCTTTTATTTTGTTATAAAAACTACTTCTACTCATATTGAAAGCAGCACATAAAGTGTCTACATTTAGTTCTTTGCTCAGATTTTTTTTAATGGTTTCGGTTACTTTTATAATAAATTCCTGATCTAAGTCCAATGGTGGGTGAGGCACATTTTCCTCTTCCGTGGTGAATTGGAATTGACTGTAACGTTTGCGTATAAGCTCCCTGATAGCAAGTACATTGGTTATGTTGGCTTTTAAGACGCCGACATCAAACGGTTTAATGATGTATCTGTCTGCTTTGCTCTGTAATCCTTTGATAATACTTTCTTTATCATTCAATGCAGTTAGCAGAATGACAGGAATATGACTTGTTTCTACATCATTTTTCACAATACGGCACATTTGTTCTCCATTCAGTTCCGGCATCATAATGTCTGAAAGAATGAGGTCGGGCTGTTTGGTTTTGATAGAATTAATCGCTTCTTGTCCGTTGCTGACTCCTGTTACTTGATATTCATCGGATAATATCTGTAATAAGAAAGTACGTAACTCCACATTGTCTTCGGCTACCAGAATATAAGGAGCTTCTTTATCAGCCTGTTTAAGTTGCGGAATAGGAGGAATGGTGACCTCCTCTTTGTTTTCTTCTCTCACGATAGGAAGCGGATCGATGACATCAGCTTTGGGGAAGAGTTTGTTATTATATTTTCTGCTTTTTATAGGGAATGATAGTTTAAAGGTAGTACCCATATTCTCTATGCTGCTCATACTAATTTTGCCACAGTGGTTCTTGATGAGCTTGTAAGTAAGCATCATGCCGATACCGCTGCCGGTAATTTGTAAATTAGTGGCATTTTTCCCTCTGAACAGTTCTTTGAACATTTTTTTCTGGTCATTGGATGAAATTCCGATTCCGGTATCTGTGATGAACAGAAACCAATGGCTTTTACTTTTGGAAGTCTGAATTTTGATACTTCCTCCTTGTTGAGTGTATTTCAGTGCATTAGTCATCAGGTTTCTGATGATGGAATCCATCTTGTTTCTATCCAACCATACTTCTTGAGAAGTAAAATTGGATTCAAAATGAATTTCAATTTGTTTTTTCTCTGCGTATAGCTTGAATTGCTCAATGTAAGACTTAATATATGAATTTAATTCGTATCTGGATACATAAACGTTGGGCGTATAAAGTTCCTCTTTTTCGAAATTAATCAGATTACTTGCCAAATCAGATAAATTGTCTGTATTCTGAATAGCAAGGTTGATATTAATTTTCCCTTGTTCTGTCAGTTGTTCATTCTTCAGAATTTCTCCCAACGGAGCCTTTATCAAGGTCAGCGGCGTACGTATGTCATGGGCGGTGTTGATAAAGAATTGGATTTTCTCTTTAGAATTGTTCCTGTCTTTCCTTAACCATAAGAAACGTAAAATACTTACTGTAATTAATATTATTATAATAAGATAAATGATTCCGGCCCAAAAAGTTGCCCAAAAAGGGGGAGTTATGGTTATTTTTATAGCTCTTTCTTCCAATACATGCTCGTCATCCATCAGAATGGCTCTCACCCTCAGTTTATAATGCCCGGGATTGATGTTGGTATAACGTATCAGGTTATCTGCTGTGGGACTTGTCCATTCATCGTAAAATCCTTCTAATTTCCAAGTGTATAGAATATTAGACGGATTGTCGTAATTAATGGAAGATACATTTAACGAGAATATATTTTGACTATAATCCAAAGTGATGTGTTCTGTATCGTCTATATCTTGGGTTAAAGGGGAATTCTTTTCACCGGGGAAAACCTTTTGATATAAGATGCTGAAATCACTGAATATCATTTTAGACTTGAAACGATTGGGCAGGCTTACGGTGTCTGCTATTTCAATGGCTCCGTTTCCTGTTCCGAATATAAAATATCCTGATCGGGTGTGTATGCCCGATGAGGGATTGAAGTTCACAGCCATCAATCCTTGTTCTTTTGTCCAATTGGAGAATATTCTTTCTTTTACTTTGAAACGAGTTAATTCATTTTCGGTACTGATAACCAGATCCGTTTCCGAAGCCGGCAAAATGCAATAGATATTATTGGAAATCAACGCTGAGTTTTTTATATGATAACGTACGACTTTGTCAGTGTTATTATTATATACCCACATGCCCGAACCATGAGTACCGATATAGGTAATATGGGCAACAGTATCTTGATAAATCGTATTGATACATCCAATTTCAGAATCCAGATTGACCGGTTTCAGTGTTTGGTTTCGTTTATTGAATTGGTATAGCCCATTGATGGTACCTATCCACAGGTTGTATTGGTCTTTGTTCTTAATACAGGTAACCGGAAAATCCATACCGTAGCACTGAATTTCTTTTGTTTGTATATTATAACTTTTCAGGTTATAATAGCCACCTGCCCAAATGATTCCATCATTGTCCTTGTAGATGCAACGTATGTATTTATCAGGGCGGATATTGGTCCATCCTAGAGTGGATTGATGAGAAAAATATTTAGGCACCATGTCTTTCTTGTTGATTTGATACATTCCCGACATATATCCTCCTACCAATATGGTGCCTGGGGCTGTTTCGCACATGGAAATAAAGACATGGTTCTGATTTTGTGTGTCGTTCTGATAAGTGGAAAGAAGGCACTTCCACTGTTTATTCTGAGAATTGTAAAAACAGATGCCATTACTTGTAGCATACCAAATATCACCTTCCGAATCCTCTAAAATAGAGTTCACTTGATTGTCTATTAGTGAATTTGGATTGTCATAAGAATGTTGTATCCATTTATAGCCCGGATATTTATTCGAGAATAAGGTAATTCCGACAGGATAAATGGCCATCCATAATTTGTCATCTTTATCAATGAATATGTCATTCACAATATTCCCATTCATTTTGTTTGAATGATTGTGATCGGCAATCAGAAAAGGGGATAATTCACGAGTGAATAAATTGAGTTTGTAAACACCTGCTCCATTAGTGGCTATCAGGACTTCGTCTATTTTCTTGGGGTTGGCTATGATTGTATTGACTGTAATGTCCAACAACTTTGTGGGAACATCCATTAGTTGTTGAGTATTGATGTTATATAGATATATACCGTCTCTCAGTGTTCCTATAATAAGAGTCTGAGTGCTTTTGTGAAAATACAGATAAGTAACAATTTGGAATTGGTCTAATTGGGGATGTTTTTGTATCTGTAGTTGATGCTTATCAATTAGTTTAACGCAAAATATATTATGATTTGTTCCTAAAAAATATTGGTTATTTCCAGCTTCTGTAATGCAGGTAATCTCTTCCTGAATAGAACTGGTTAGGCGAATCAGTTTTTCCTGGTCGATATCAAAAATGTATTGTTTGTCTTTGGTACAAAGCCAAATATTGTTTTTGTTGTCCAAATAAGTGCTGATGAGTGGAAGCCCACTGTTGCTTTTGTCTTTGCTGGCAAAATTATAGGCCAGCTCGTATTTGTCTTGTAGTGAATTGTACTTAAAAATATATCCGTTTTTTCCTATTTCCCAAATTACGCCGGCTGTATCTATTTCCAAAGTATTCAGGTTGGGAAAAGATTTCATATTAGGTTGACCATCTGCTGATAAGCTGTAATGAACATATTGCTTGCCATTGTACCTGTCGATTCCTTCATGGGTGAGGAACCACATATATCCTTTATTGTCTTTTTGTATGGACAGGACTCTACGACTGCTCAAGCCATCGTTAGTATCTAGATACTGGTAAAGTTGGGCAGAGACAGAAGTTATAAAAATAATTGTAAAGTATATAAGTAAAAGAGTCCTTTTCATAATGGTATTTAGACGCGAAAACCTTACAAAGCTCGCAAATTTTCTTGTCATTTCAAAATCTATTATATGTAAAAAAAGCGGCAATCAGTATGATATACCGCTTTTTTAGTAAATATAACAAATCGTTTTATCATTTGTTCATTTCAACCCATTTTCTTGCGTTGACAAATGCTTCAATCCATGGTGTTACTTGGTCTTTGTTTATTCTGTCAGAAGGATAGTAAGCATTTTGCCACGGGAAACAAGAGCGTTCTAAGTGAGGCATCATTGCCAAGTGGCGTCCGTCTGAACTTGCTAATCCGGCTACGCTGTAGTCTGAACCGTTCGGATTACCGGGATATTCATCGTATGAGTATTTCAATACTACATTATACTTATCTTCTTCGTATGGTAATGAGAATTTGCCTTCTCCGTGTGCCACCCAAATACCTAATTTGCTGCCGCTTAATGAGCCGAGCATAACACTTCTGTTCATCGGAACTGTTACACCGACAAACTTAGATTCAAACTTGTGTGAGTCGTTATGCAGCATTTTGGCTTTCTTGTTATGCTCAGGATTAATCAGTCCCAATTCAATCATCAATTGGCAACCGTTACATACTCCCAGTGACAGGGTGTCTTTGCGTGCGTAGAAATTATCCAGTGCTGCTTTGGCTTTCGGATTGAATAAGAATGCACCTGCCCATCCTTTGGCAGAACCCAGAACATCGGAATTGGAGAATCCTCCACAGAATACAATCATATTAATGTCTTCTAATGTTTCGCGTCCGCTTATCAGGTCGGTCATAGTGACATCTTTCACATCGAAGCCTGCCAGGTAAAGCATATATGCCATTTCGCGTTCACCATTGGTGCCTTTTTCACGAATGATGGCAGCCTTAATGCCGGTCGGTGTACGACGTTCGGGAGTGATTCCATATTGTGAGAACTTCCCGGTGAATGATTTATCGAATACAAACTCCAGTGGTTGCTCTTTGTAATTTTCAAAACGTTTCTTAGCGCAACCGTTCATGCTTTGTTTGCGGTCAAGCAAATAAGAAGTAGAATACCAAACATCACGCAGATAGTCAATACCGAATTGGTAAGTGGCATCTTCTTTGGTTACTAGAATATGGCGTTCGTCTGTGGGGGTACCCAATTTCACGTAGCCGATTCCGGCATCTTCCAATATCTTCTTGACTTCGGCTTTGTCTTTATCTTTCACCTGAATGACGATACCCGGATTTTCGGCAAACAGAATTTTGATGATATCGTTTTCCTTTATTTTATTAAGGTTGATTTCCATACCACCTTCCATGTTTGAGAAGCACATTTCGAGTAGTGTAGTAATGAGACCACCGGCTGAGATATCATGACCTGCCATAATCAGGCCCTTGTTGATAAGTTCTTGTATGGCAAGGAAAGCATCGCGGAAATATTCGGGATTTTGAACTGTCGGGACATCATCTCCTATTTTATTTAATGACTGTGCGAAAGCAGAACCACCTAAACGCAACTTGTCAAAACTGAAGTCGATATGATAAATGGTACTCTTGGCATCATTTACCAATACAGGAGAAACGACTTTCTTTACATCGGATACTTCTCCGCCGGCTGAAACGATAACTGTTCCCGGGCTGATGATCTTTTCTCCATTTGGGTATTTTTGAGTCATAGACAGGGAATCCTTACCGGTCGGCACATTGATTTGCAGTGCGCAGCAGAAGTCAGACAGCGCCTTGACAGCCGTATAAAGACGGGCATCTTCACCTTCCTGTGCACGGCATGGCCACATCCAGTTGGCAGACAGGGAGATACTGTCCATTCCTTCTGCCATTGGAGCCCAAACAAGATTGGTCAACGCTTCGGCTACCGACAATACAGAACCTGCAGCCGGATTAGCCAAGGCAGCTTGCGGAGCATGTCCCAAAGAAGTGGCAATGCCTTTTTCGCCTCGATAGTCAAGGGCAACGACACCACAGTCGCTCAACGGTAGCTGGATTTCGCCCTGACATTGCTGGCGGGCAATCTTACCTGTTACGGAACGGTCTACTTTGTTGGTTAACCAATCCTTGCAGGCAACAGCTTCCAGTTGAAGTACGCGGCGGATATATTCGTTTAATTTTGAAGTTTCGTAAGTTACGTTTTCATAATGGCGTTCTACAGTCTTGTCCACCATATAAGTTTTCGGAGAAGAACCGAACATTTGATCTACTGCCAAATCAAATGGGCGGACACCATCAGCTTGTTCAAAAGCAAAACGGGCATCACCGGTAGTTTCACCTACAGTATACATTGGGGCACGTTCGCGGTCGGCTATCTTTTGTACGTGTTCAATAGCCGATTCATCAATCAGCAACCCCATACGTTCTTGAGACTCATTGGCAATAATCTCTTTGGCAGACAGTGTTTTGTCACCGATAGGCAGTTTGTCCATGTGGATTAATCCGCCGTTTTCTTCTACTAGCTCAGACAAACAGTTTACGTGACCTGCCGAACCGTGGTCGTGGATAGAAACAATCGGATTGTTTTCTTCTTCACACAAGGCACGAACTACATTATAAGCACGTTTCTGCATTTCTGCATTGGCACGTTGAACTGCATTGAGTTCGATTCCCGATGAGTATCGACCTGTTTCAACAGAGGAAACAGAACCGCCACCCAAACCGATTCGATAGTTGTCACCACCCATAACAACAATTTTGTTTCCTGTTTCGGGGTGACCTTTCAGGCAGTCGCGTTGAGTACCGTAACCCACGCCACCGGCCAGCATGATAACTTTGTCGTATGCATACTTTTCACCGTTCTCCTGATGCTCGAAGGTCAATACAGAACCACAAATCAGCGGCTGACCGAATTTGTTACCAAAATCGGAAGCACCGTTGGAAGCTTTAATTAAAATTTGTTCGGGAGTCTGGTATAACCATTGGCGTACCGGCAAGATATCTTCCCATTCACGTCCTTCTTCAGTGCGCGGATAAGAAGTCATATAGACAGCTGTACCTGCAATGGGCCATGAACCTTTACCGCCACCCATGCGGTCGCGGATTTCACCTCCGGTACCGGTTGATGCACCGTTGAACGGCTCTACGGTAGTGGGGAAGTTATGTGTTTCAGCTTTTAGCGAGATGACTGTTTTGATATCTTTGATAATGAAATAGTCGGAAGTGGAGTGGTCGGCCGGAGAGAATTGTTCCACAACCGGGCCTTCTGCAAAAGCCACATTATCTTTATAAGCAGAAATAATTTTATTGGGATTTTCGGCAGTCGTTTTTTTAATCATCTGAAATAAAGATGATTCCATCTCTTCACCATCAATGATGAATGTTCCGCCGAAGATTTTATGGCGGCAGTGTTCCGAATTAATCTGTGCAAAGCCGAATACTTCAGAGTCAGTTAATTTACGTCCCAGGTCTTTTTCGACTTTCAGCAGGTAGTCCATTTCTTCACGAGAAAGTGCAAGACCTTCTTTTTCATTATATTCTTCCAGATTCTCAATGTAAACAATCGGTTGAGGTTTAATGTTAACAGTGAAAATTTCCTGGTTCAATCCTTTATACATGCGTTGTAGCATGGGGTCGTATTCGGCATTTTCATCTTTCACAGGGAAATATTCTTCAATGCGTTGTATACCTGTCAACCCCATGTTCTGAGTAATTTCTACAGCATTTGTACTCCAAGGGGTTATCATTTCCCGACGCGGTCCGATGAAGCAGCCTTTCAGGTTTTCTTCGTTTTCTACAGTGGCTTCTCCATAAAGCCAACTCAGTTTTTGAATATCTTCAGAAGCCAGTTCATGATTGACTTCTGTTGCTATTACACTTTTAGTGGGTGTTCTGAAAAATAGAATCATAGCACTTTTATAGTTGTTTTGTTAATTGAAAACTAGGTTGTAATATCAAGAGTCTATTAATAAGGTGCAAAGTTACATAAAAGAGCCGGGCTATGAAAGAAATTTGTGTGTAAATATAGGTACTTTCGCAAAAAAATACCATCTTTGCAGCATGAATTGGATAGAACAAGTAACCATACTCGATTTGCTGGTGAAAGGACTTATAGTTGGCGTAGTGGTTTCTGCGCCCTTAGGTCCTGTTGGGGTACTTTGTATTCAGCGCACACTGAACAAAGGACGATGGTATGGATTTGTTACCGGGTTGGGAGCGGCTTTGAGCGATATAGGCTATGCTCTGATAACAGGATATGGAATGAGTTTCATGGATGAATTTCTGGCAAAGAACCAGGTGCTTTTACAGATTGTTGGTAGCGTTATGCTATTAATGTTCGGTATTTATACTTTCCGTAGCAATCCTGTCCATTCTATCCGACCTGTATCTTCTACACCAGGCAGTTATCTACATAATTTTGTCACTGCTTTCTTTGTGACATTCTCTAATCCTTTGATTATTTTCCTATTTATCGGTTTGTTCGCCCGTTTTTCTTTTGTGATGCCGGGTAGTCCGTTGGGGCTTCAGTTGGTCGGTTATCTGGCCATTGTATTGGGAGCACTTTTATGGTGGTTCGGTATTACGTATTTTGTCAATAAAGTACGTACTCGTTTCAATTTACGTGGCATTTGGATTTTGAACCGTGTTATCGGTGTTATAGTGATGTTGATGTCTGTAGTCGGCTTCATTTATACTATATTAGGAAAAACGATGTACTGACAGGAAAACATATCTTGTGTGAAGCACGTTGAACCTTATAATTTTCAATTTGTAACTTAAAAAATAAAGAAATGTTTATTTCCAAACAGTTAAAAGAGAATAATATAGCCGAATACCTTATATATATGTGGCAAGTGGAAGATATGATACGTGCCAACGGCTGTGATATGGAGAAGATAAAGAAAAACATTGTTGACTCTTACCCTCTGACGGAAGAACAGAAAGTAGAATTGACACAATGGTATATAGACCTGATTGAAATGATGCGTCGTGAAAATGTAATGGAGAAAGGTCATCTGCAGATTAACAAGAATATTATCACTTGGTTGACCGACTTGCATCTGCAGTTGCTTCGTTCTTCCAAGTTTCCTTATTATAGTGCAGCGTATTATAAAGCTCTGCCTTATATAGTAGAACTTCGTGCCAAAGGTGCTAATAAAGAAGAACCTGAACTGGAAACCTGCTTTGAGGCACTTTATGGGATATTGTTATTGAAGTTGCAAAAGAAAGAAATCAGCGAAGAAACAAAGAAGGCACAGCAGGCTATTTCCGGTTTGCTTGCTATGTTGTCCAATTATTATATAGAGGACAAAAAAGGAGAATTGGAATTCTAGCGAGTCATTTCTTCTTGAGGATGAGGTTGCTCCTAAAGGTATATTGCACTGTTTTTTGCTCTGTTATTCCGAGTGCAATGAAGGAACTATAGACATAAAGTGGATATTTCAGATTTTTCACGGTATTCATAGATGACAAAATACTAGGGCTTTTTGGAAACAGCCTTTTGTAATGAAGAGAAAATAAATAAAATGAAAATGAAAAATATATTGGTGACAGGTGCTAATGGCCAATTAGGAAACGAAATGCGTGTGCTTTCGCTTGAGAATAAGGAATATAACTATTTTTTTACGGATGTAGCCGAGTTGGATATCTGTGATGAAAAAGCTGTAATGGCTTTCGTCAAGGAAAATGAAATCGATGTCATTGTGAATTGTGCTGCTTATACAGCTGTGGATAAAGCGGAAGACAATCAGGAATTATGTGCCAAACTAAATAGTGAGGCAGTCGGTTATCTGGCAAAGGCTGCAGAGGAGAATCAGGCGGAATTTATTCAGATTTCTACAGATTACGTATTTGACGGAACCAATTATGTACCATATAGAGAAACCGAACCGACTTGTCCTAATTCTGTATATGGTGTTACTAAATTGGCCGGTGAAAAAAAGGCTTTGGAATATTGCAGTAAGGCAATGATTATCCGTACGGCATGGCTGTATTCTGTATTTGGCAATAATTTTGTGAAAACCATGATTCGTTTAGGGAAGGAAAGGGAATCATTGGGAGTTATTTTCGACCAGATAGGTACGCCGACTTATGCCCGCGATTTGGCGTCTGCTGTTTTTGCAGCTATCCGTAAAGGTATTATTCCCGGTATCTATCATTTCAGTAATGAAGGAGTCTGCTCCTGGTATGATTTTACCAAGTCCATTCACCGTATAGCCGGTATTGGCAATTGCAAGGTAAGTCCTTTGCATACAGATGAATATCCTGCAAAAGCTCCTCGGCCTCACTATTCTGTATTGGATAAGACAAAGATAAAACATACGTATGGCATCGAGATTCCTCATTGGGAAGAGAGTCTGGAACAGTGTATCAAGGAATTAAATGTATAATGATATATGAACAACGAAATAGAAAGAAGACGAACGTTTGCGATTATCGCACACCCGGACGCTGGTAAAACATCATTGACAGAGAAGTTGTTGCTTTTCGGTGGACAGATTCAAGTGGCAGGAGCCGTGAAGAGCAATAAAATAAAGAAAACTGCAACATCCGACTGGATGGATATTGAAAAGCAGCGTGGTATCTCTGTTACCACTTCTGTGATGGAGTTTGATTATCATGATTATAAAATCAATATTCTCGATACTCCGGGGCACCAGGACTTTGCCGAAGATACTTATCGTACTCTGACGGCTGTGGATAGTGTAATTATTGTGGTGGATGGTGCAAAAGGTGTGGAAACACAGACACGTAAACTAATGGAAGTCTGCCGTATGCGTAACACTCCTGTTATTATATTTGTCAATAAGATGGACCGTGAAGCTAAAGATCCGTTCGATTTGTTGGATGAGCTGGAAGAAGAACTTGCCATTAGTGTCCGTCCTTTGACATGGCCTATTGAAAGTGGTCCCCGCTTCAAAGGCGTATATAATATTTATGAACAAAAACTTAACCTCTTTCAACCTTCCAAGCAAGTAGTGACGGAAAAGGTGGAAGTAGATATTCATACCGAAGAGCTTGACAATCGGATTGGAGCACCTTTGGCAGAAAAACTGCGTAATGAGCTTGAACTTATTGATGGTGTTTATCCCGAATTTGATGTAGAGAGTTATTTGAAAGGAGAGCTGGCTCCGGTATTCTTCGGTTCGGCATTGAATAACTTCGGTGTGCAGGAGCTGCTCGATTGTTTTGTGGAGATTGCTCCAAGTCCGCGTCCTACCAAGACAGAAGAACGTGAGGTGGAACCGGATGAATCTAAGTTCACCGGATTTGTATTCAAAATCACTGCCAATATTGACCCAAATCATCGCTCTTGTATCGCTTTCTGTAAAGTGTGCTCGGGAAAGTTTTCTCGCAATACACCTTATTATCATGTACGGCATGATAAGACGATGCGTTTTTCTTCGCCTACGCAGTTCATGGCACAGCGTAAGACTACTGTTGATGAGGCATGGGCAGGCGATATCATCGGTTTGCCGGACAATGGTACCTTTAAAATTGGTGATACATTGACCGAAGGCGAGAAATTACATTTCTGGGGTATTCCCAGTTTTTCTCCTGAAATGTTTAAATATATCGAGAATGCCGACCCGATGAAGCAGAAACAGTTGGCAAAAGGTATCGACCAATTGATGGATGAGGGTGTAGCTCAGTTGTTTGTCAATCAGTTTAATGGACGTAAGATTATCGGTACAGTAGGACAGTTGCAGTTTGAGGTTATCCAATATCGTTTGGAAAACGAATACAATGCAAAATGCCGTTGGGAGCCCATCAGCCTTTATAAGGCGTGTTGGATAGAAAGTGATGATGTCGAAGAATTGGAGGCTTTCAAAAAACGTAAGTATCAGTATATGGCAAAAGACCGTGATGGACGGGATGTCTTCCTTGCCGACAGTAATTATGTTCTCCAGATGGCTCAAATGGATTTTAAGCATATCAAGTTCCACTTTACCAGCGAATTCTAAAAAGAAGAAATATATTCTATCTTCCATGAGGCGGGAAAATCCCTTCATGGAAGATTTTTTATTCGGAAGGTCGGTTTATCTTTGCAATCATATTTAAAATCCATCAGGTTTGCTGGCTATTTCTTTTGTAATATCTATAATGTCATTGTATCAGGGGAACTCCCAATATGATGCGTTCCCAAGTCTAATCGGGATATGTCGGTCTGTGTCGGCCAAAAAAAGTTATTATTATTGTTTTCATAAACTGTTACTACTGTTTTGGAAAAAACTCTTTTGTTTTTTGTATCTTGAAAGTTCACTTTAGTTAAAGTTTATTTCATCTGCTGCCAATCTTTGGCGAGTCATTTTTATTTTCATATCTTGGATATATATTATTGTTTAGTTGTAATCAAAGAGACATTTTACATGATTATGAAGATAAAATATTTGCTTTTGTTTTCTTTATTGATGTTTGAGTACTCATTGGCTGCCGTTCCCAATGACTGGCAGAAACGTTTCCTTTCTCCTTCTGTGGCAGACCGTCCGTGGGCAGTTTGGAGTTGGGATAATAAAGATGTCACTTTTCAGGAAGTGAGAGATAAGTTGGACACGATGCACAAAGTTGGTTTTGGAGGGTGTTGTATTTTGGCTGTCAATGCTTATCGGGAACCCGGATATTGGCGGGTGTTTAATTTTACAATGAAGGAAGCCGACCGTCTTGGCATGGATTTGGGAATGCAGATGAGTGACCATGGTTCTTTACCTGATGATATACGGATTACTCCTTCAGAAGCTATGCAGAGGTTGGTGTGGAGTGATACAATTGTAGATGGGGGGACTTTACGTAATCTAGCCTTGCCTCAGCCTGATACTTATAAAGGATATTATGAAGATATATCGGCTTATGCATTTCCTGCCAGTCTTGATAATGCCGGTCTCTTATCGGTTTCCGGGGATTCCTCTTCACAAACAGCATACTTCATCAGCCCGGAGCAATCCATGCAATTACCTGTGTATCAGGGGCGCCTTACTGCGCGGTTGCCTGAAGGGAAATGGCGTATATTGCGTGTGGGGCATACAGCAGTTGCTCCTGCCGATAGTGTTGCCGGACAGGAACAAGGACTGAGGTGTGATAAGCTGAGCTCCGAAACTGTATACAAATTATGGACGGACTGGTTTACCTATGTATATAGAAAGGCAGATGCGGAACCGATTCGGCGTATGTTGAAGTATGTTTATGTTAATCATTGGACTGCGGATAATCAAAACTGGACGAAGAACTTTCCCGCCGAGTTTGAAAAACGGCGTGGTTATGACTTGATTCCCTATCTTCCCATATTGGCGGGGATACCGATGGAGAGTGCCGACCGGGTGGAAGGTATAGCTCGGGATGTACAATTGACTGTCAGTGAATTATTGACAGATGTATTCAGTACTGTTGCCTCGGATTGTTTTCGTCAGTATGATTGTCGGATAATAGGAGAGGGTGTACCTCAGAACAATGGGTTGGTTAAGATTGACGGGACTTGGAAAGAAAGTCCGGCTATGTTGAAACCTTTGCTTGACCGCAACTTTGTTACCGATAATGGCAGTATTTTCTTTTGTATAGATAATGGTGTGAGTGAAGCGGCTGCGGACACTTCGTTAAATGCAGAAGCAGAAGAACAAAGTCTCTCTGATACACTTGCAAATGAGAGAATGAATGAAGCTTGGATGGATAGTCTTCGTATCGTGTCCGATTCTAATCGGAATTGGTGGGAAGAAAGCAAGTCGTTTCTTACTTATGCTTCTCGGTGCCGAACTTTGTTGCAGTATGGGCGTCAGGTGAATGACTCTCTATTATTTGTAGATAAAACTATTCTCTCAGATATATTTTGGACACATCGCAACGGTGAAGACATGGATATTTATTTTTTTGCTAGTCAGGCAGACAGTATGCGTATGGTTACAGTATCTTTTCCCGTTATTCACCGTATGCCTGAATTATGGAATGCCGTTACAGGAACCATATTTCGTTCTGCTAATTGGAAAGAAGTGGAAGGTCGTACGGAAGTGACTCTGTCTTTACCTGCTTACGGTTCTGTCTTTGTGGTGTTTCCGAAAGAAGACTCCGGAGCTGAGATTGTGGAGCCGACTTTGGTAACGCCGGTTGTACTGAAAATAAACGAATGGACAGTCAATTTCTCGGAAATATATAAAAGCATTACTCGTCCTGTTCTTTTTAATAGAAGTCGGGAGGAGAATAAGCAGATAAAGAATTATTTTGGCCGTTCTTTCTATAAAGGACTTTTCATGTGGAAGACATCTCAAGAAGGACGTATTGTAGTTAGGTTGGGAAAAGTGGATGAAATGGCAACAGTCCGTATCAACAGTATCAATTGCGGTACGGTGTGGACTGCTCCTTATGAAGTGGATGTCACTGATGCACTCCGTAGTGGAAGTAATGTGATAGAAGTGGAAGTACTTCCGTCAGATTGGGAAGGCCCGATAGAATTTGTGCGGAAGGAATAAAACTACGGCTTTTAGTTTACTTTAACTATGAATATTAGTTTTAAAACTAAAACTTTTAGTTTATTTGCGGTAAACAAAAGAAGCTTATGAAAACGTTGACTGTAAAAGAAGAGGAAATCATGGGGTATTTCTGGGAGAAAGGCCCTCTGTTTGTAAAGCAATTGCTTGAATTTTATGATGAACCGCGTCCTCATTTCAATACACTTTCTACGATAGTACGCGGATTGGAGGAAAAAGGTTTTCTGCATCATGAAGTGTTTGGAAATACTTATCAATATTATGCAGTGGTGAGTCGGGATGATTTTAAAAAGAAGACATTGAAAGGAGTAATCAGTAAGTACTTTAATAATTCATATTTGGGAGCTGTATCATCACTTGTAAAAGAGGAAGATATTTCGGTAGAGGAACTGAAACAGTTGATTCGTGAGGTTGAGAATGCCAATAAATAAATCAACGGACAGTAACTATGGGAGCATTTTTCGTTTATATACTTAAATCATCGGTCTGCCTGGCGGTATTTTATTTATTTTATCGCCTGTTGCTCAGCAAGGAAACGTTTCATCGTTTCAACAGATTTGCATTGCTTGGCATTTTACTTTTGTCTTGCATTGTGCCGTTCATGGAGGTAACGGTAAAGGAGCCGACTGAGGTGCACCAACAATTCCTTACCTTCGAAGAGCTTTTGTTGACGGTGGGGGTGAGCCCGGTAGAAGAAGCCGGAAATATAATGTTGGTGTCTGATTTTACATGGAGGGAAATGCTGTTGTTAGTTTATTTGTCGGGCATTGTTTTCTTTTTAATCCGCACTGTATGGTCTTTATTCCGTATGTTGCATTTGATTAGGGATAGCCGGATAGTCAGTCGGGAAAACGGTATTACTATAATCGCTCATCGAAAGAACATAGCTCCTTTTAGTTGGATGAAATTTGTGCTGATTTCCGAGACGGATTTATTGGAAAATGGTACAGAGATTCTGGCTCATGAAGTAGCACATATCCGTAAACGTCATTCCATTGATTTATTGGTGGCGGATATATGTATCTTTTTTCAATGGTTTAATCCAGCTTCATGGCTGTTGAAACAGGAATTACAGAACATTCATGAATATGAAGCGGATGAATGTGTTATCAATCAAGGCATCGATGCAAAAAAATATCAGTTATTATTAATTAAAAAAGCTGTCGGCACAAGGCTCTACTCTATGGCCAACAGCTTTAATCACAGTTCACTTAAAAAACGTATTACTATGATGTTAAAAGAAAAATCAAGCCCATGGGCACGTTTGAAGTATCTTTATGTACTTCCGTTGGCAGCTATTGCAATAACTGCTTTTGCCCGCCCCGAAGTCTCAACGGAATTAGATGAGATTTCAGCCGTCAAAGTTAATGATTTGACTGCAATTGTGAAAGCCGAAGAGGTTAAAAGTGCAGAAATTCTGTCGGAAGATGGAATAAAAGTGAAAGGCCGAGTTCTTGATGAAGAATATAGTAGTGGAATAATAGGTGCCAATGTGCTTATTAAAGGATCTACTATAGGCACTGTTACCGATGAAGAAGGTCGTTTTGAATTGCCGGTGGAGGCGGGCAATGTCTTGCAAATCTCTTTTGCCGGTTATAAAACGGTGGAGGTAAAGGTCGCTGCAGATGAAAAAGAACAGGATATTGTCATTGTAATGTCCGGAGAAAAACCGTCTGCTGGAGGGCAAGTGTTTCAGATTGCAGAAGAGATGCCTTCATTTCCCGGTGGCATAGACGAGTGCATGCGTTACATAGCCCGGCACGTAAAGTATCCGGCAATATCCATAGAGAATGGTGCTCAGGGGATAGTATCCGTCCGGTTCATTATTGAGAAAGACGGAAGTATTTCCAATCCGAAGATTGCCCAAGGGGTAGACGAGTATTTGGATAAAGAAGCTATGAGAGTCATCATGAGCATGCCTAAATGGAAACCGGGAAAGCAACGGGGAGTGGCGGTGCGTACCCAGTTCACGCTGCCTGTTAAGTTTAGGTTGGTCGTTGATGAAGCTAAGAAGGATAATACGCCTTTGCAGAATAGAAAAAAGTAAGAATGATATGGGGTGAATAACCATAAAATTAAAGTATAATGCTATGAAATCATTTGTAACACTCATGCTGTGTCTATTGTCTATGACAACTTTTGCACAGGTACACGATGAAATTAGTTCGGCTATGGAAGAATTTGATTATGATAAAGTAATCAATCTGATATCCCCTGGCACAAAGGATTCGTTATTGTTATCGACTAGGATACAGGCTTTGAAGGCTATGAATCGTTATCCTGAAGCCATTGTCGATTTGACTTCTCTTTTTGTAAAGGATACTACAGATACAAAAATATTGATAGATTTGGCAGAGTGTTACAAACTGATGGGTAGTCCGCGTCAGGCGGCTGATTATTATCGGAAGGCGGTGAGTTTACGCCCAAATAATAAGTTCTTTCGATTGCAATATATACGTTCTTTGTTGAATGCGGAGAACTTTAAAGAGGCACGCGATGCTTGCCATGGCTGGTTGGAACAAGATACGGTTTCTGCCACCGGATATAAGTATTTGGGGCAGGCTTATGAAGGAATGCAGGATATACCCAATGCTTTTTTCAGTTATAATGTAGCCTATCGTCGAGATTCCTTGGATGCCCAGACCGTCGCTCGTATAGCCAATATCTTTAATAATAACCGGCAATTTACAGATGCTATTGATGTGACAGAGTGTTATCGACTGAGCGATACGACAAGTGTGGATGTCAACCGCCAGAATGCTAAAGCTTATTGTATGTTGAAAGATTATAAGAAGGCAATCGAGCGTTATGAAAGTTTGAAGAGAATGGGTGACCGCAGTTTTCTTACCTTTTATTATTTAGGTATATCTTATTATGGAGACAATTGGTTTTATGGCTCATACGATAATTTGAAGGAAGCGTATGCGAAAAACTCTACCGATATTAATGTATTATATTATTATGCAAAATCCTGTTCGCGCACTTCATGGAAGAAGGAAGGGGTAGAATTTATGGAAAAGGCTGTAGAAATAGCTACTCCCGGTGATAGTATTTTGGAGCGTCTCTATAAAGGTTTGGCGGAATGTTATGGCTATGCCGGTGAGAGCTATAAGAAGATAGAAGTTATGAACCGTTTGTATAAATCCTCAATTCCGCAGCATTTTTCTTTGTGAGGTACTTTTATA
>UMIE01001119.1_pt1 | contig 98999 bp, 89 predicted proteins | sample 1965711 | NCBI WGS metagenome assembly UMIE01 (sample SAMEA4836116, study PRJEB28245) | human gut metagenome | biome: gut microbiome; material: fecal sample | place: Denmark | collected 2008 | reverse complement strand
AGTTTATAAACTTAAAGAACATGAGAAAGATATTGAAGATAAAGTTATTAGTCTTAATGATAGTGCTACTTGGGAGTTATTCAAGAAGTTGGTGTCAGAGTGAGATTGATAATGTAGTGCATCCTCCACGGGGAGTCAACACTACTGATACAACTATTCTTGTTCCTATTAATATGATTAAGATTGCTAATACTAAGATTATCAAAGCTAAACTTTATAAAGATATTATTGATGAACAAGATAGTATAATTAATCTTCATAAGATTAAATATAATGCTCTTTATAAAGAAGTTGAAACTTTACAAAATAATCTTGATAATAGTAATAAAGTAAATGATAATTTAAATAAGTCTATTGAACGTATTAAACGTAAGAATAGATATTTGGTAAGCGGTGGTGCGGTTTGCGCTATCGCTTTTGTTGTTTGTTTACTAGTTAAATAAAATATTATGGCTGATGGTAAATATCCTTTTCTAGAATACATTGAAGAACCTGATAAAGAGAAAAAGTATAAGAAAGCTAGTGATTGTGGATGGTATGACCCTCATAATAACTTTTTAATTGGAGATAGTGGTGGCTTTCTTTTAAATATTAGACCTGGCAAATTTGTTAATACTGAACTTTTTAATGAAGCTGCTAGAACATATCAAGCCACAGGTAAATATACTCAATTTAAAGTTGATAGTATTCCTCATAGACAATTTAGACGTAGAGAATGTGATAGACGACGTAATGGTTTTTCTGCTCCTTGTTGGCAAAATCCGGATGGAAGTATAGAAGATGTTTGGATAACAGGTGGTCATTATAATTTTCTTAATTATACTCGTATGGAACGTACAGATGAATCATCTGTTATTGTTACTGAACATGGAGCTACTGCTAAAAAGATTTATAGTTTTCCTAGTTTTATTGATGCTCAATTTTGGACTTGGCAAATTATAGAATTTTGTAGACGTAATGGTTTACATCTTATTATTGATAAAACTCGACGTGGAGGTTTTTCTTATATTATGGCTGCTGATAGTTCTAATGAAGTTAACTTATCTAAACATAAAGTTGTTATTCATGTTGCAGCTGATAATAAATATTTAATTAAACAAGGAGGTTTAAGTGATTTTGCTGTTAATAACTTAAAGTTCTTTGAAGAAAAGACTCCATTTAAAAGAGGTATATATAGTCCTACTACTGATAGTTTTAAACTTGGTTATCGTATGAAAAATGGAGTTGAAGCTGATGATAGTTGGTCTAGTTCTCTTTTAAGTGTTAGTGCTAATAATAATCCTGACTGTGCTATTGGTAAAGATGCTGTTACAATTAAAGTTGAAGAGCTATCTACAATGCAGAACTTTGATGAGTTTATGAATGTAACTGAACCTACAATGACTGTTGGTACTCGTACTACTGGTACTCTTATGGCTTGGGGAACTGCTACTGCTGCTAATATGCAAATATTTGAACAAAACTTTTATAATCCTAGAGCATTTGGATTTATGGCTTTTGAAAATGTTTTTGATAATGATGCTCGTAATGAAGTTTGTGGATTTTTTAAATCTTATGCTTGGGGTCTTGAAGGAGAAATAGATGGAGTTAAAGGATTTGATGAAGATGGAAATAGTAATCTACGAATAGGACTTCAGCTTGCAGCACGAGAAAGAACTGAAAAGAAAAAGACTGCTAAGACTTTTGCAGAATATCTTAATTATCTTGGTCAACGTGCTTTATTCCCTGCTGAATCTTTTAGTAGTGCTAGTGAAAATATATTTAGTAGTGAAGCTCTTAATAAGTTTGAAGATAAACTTCGAGTTGATAATAGTTATAAGTTTTATACTGATGGTGAACTATTTGAAGATGGAACTAAAAAGATTTATTTTAAATCTAATGCTCGTATAAGAATTGAAAATCCTGATATGAAAACTTATGATTATATTCAAGGAGTTCCTAGACGTGGTAACGAAGATCCTCATGGTTGTATAAGAGTTTGGTTTGCTCCAGAATATGAAGAAACATATATTAATGATAGACTTGTAAGAAGTATTCTTCCTGGTACTTATGTTGCAGTTTATGACCCTGTTGGTATTGATAAAGATAAAAAAGAAATTACTGATAGACATTCTCATAATAGTATATTTGTTATTGAAATGCCTAGAGAACGTAATGGATTTAAACCTAAGTTATGTGCTGCATATTATGGACGTACTGAAAGACTAGAAGAAGCTGATGAAAAGTTTTATCGACTATGTAAATGGTATAATTGTATTGGTACTGGACTTGTAGAAATAAATCGTGGTGAAACTGTTTCTAATTTTCGTAAATGGAAAGCTACTAAATATCTAGGTTATGAACCTTTATATGTTTGGGATTCTGCTGTTAAAGAAAAAGTTAGTACTAGTTATGGTTATAATATTGGTAGTGGTCCTAAGAAACTAGATGGTCTTCGACTTCTTAAAGAGTTCTTATATGAAGTTATTGGTAAAAATGAATTTGGAGAAGATATTTATGTTTTTGAAAGATTTCTTGATTATCAAACAATTCTTGAACTTAAAAAGTTTAATGCCGAAGGTAACTTTGACCGTATATCTAGTCTTATACTTTTAGGTATATATTGGAAGTCTATTGATATTAAAGGTAAACGAGAACTTGCTAGTCGTAAGAAAGTTACAGAAGATAATGATAAAACAGATATTTTTAATAGACAATGGTTTTAAGATTAAATAGATAAAGATATGTATAATTTTGGTAGACTTGATTTTCCTAATCAGCACGTTAGTTATGCTGAAAAACAAGAAGTTGATTGGTATGCTAAATGTTGTGATTACGTTATAGAAGCTGGTATTGCTTGTAAAGCTGATTTTAATGTAGAAGAAAAGTTTAATATACTTCTTGGTAATATTCCTAGAGAATATTATAGAAAAACTCTTAATCCTTATAATGAGAAAGATGAAAATCTAACTCGTTTTCCAGCTACTATGCGTAATTATGATATGATGAAAGGTATTATTAGAAGATATATTGGTGAATATATTAAGAATCCACATGATTTTATTGTTGGAGCTAATAATCCAGAAGTTGTATTTGCTAGAGATGCTGAACTTGGTAAACAAATTATGATGCTTGCAGAACAAGCTGTTGCTAAGAAAATACAAGAAAGTTATATGCAGTTTGTTAATGAAGGAAATAATCCTGAACAATTTAATCCTGAACAAGCTGTTGATATTGAAGCTTTTATTAAAGAATTTAATGAAAATTTTATTGATGATATTAGTGCACAAGGACAAGATTTAATTAATGTTATTGATGACCTTACTGATGCTTTTACTATATACGCTAGAGCTTATTTTGAATTTGTTGCTTTTGGAGCTTGTTATACATATAGAGATGTTGTAGGTAATCAATTAATTAAACGTGTTGTTAGTATTAGAGATGCTTTTCCTGTTCCTAACGATAATATGTTTGCAGAAGATTATGATATGTTTGCTGAACGTCGTATGTTGACTAAACAACAAATTATAGATGAATTTTATGAATATCTTTCTGAAAAAGAACGTGAAGCTCTTGATACATATTATCAATATAGTGCTACTACTTCTAGCGATAAAGCACTTTTAAATTGGGATAAATATATGTATTATTTTGGTGATATATGTAGTAAATTTAATAAAGATGATTTGCAACATATTAAGAACACTAATATAATGGCTCGTGATGCTAATAATGGTTTATTTGAAGTTTGGCATACTGTTTGGAGAGGTGAAATAAAAGAAGGTATTCTTACATATAGTAATGGAGCATTTGTTACAACAAGAATTGTTGATGAAACTTATCAGCTTAACCCTGCTGGTGGTGATATTAGTATTGAATGGGTGTGGCGTCCACAAGTTTATGAGAGCGTTAGAATTGGCTCTCGTGCTACAAGTATATATCCTTATAAGGCTCGTCCTATTGCTTATAATAGGAATGGTAAACTTCCTTATAATGGTATTGCAGAACTTTTACCTGGTTTTGGAAGATTTAGTATTGTAGATACAGTTATTCCTTATCAAGTATTTCGTAATATAGTTTCTTATCATAGAGAAATGGCTATTGCTAAAAATAAGATGAATGTTCTTATGATTGCTAAATCTCTTCTTGGTAAAAAACCTGCTGAAACTATATATCGTATGGCTGCTGATGGTGTACTCTATATTGATGATGAAGATGATGCTAATTTAGTTAAAGCACAAAATGTTCGTTATCTTGAAAGTCGTATGAATAATTATATTACGGAACTTGGGCAACTTATTCAAGAGATTGAACAGACTGCTAAAATGGAATGTGATATGACTCCACAACGTTATGGTGAGATTGCTAATAGTGCTGGTAAAGGAGTTACTGATGAAGCAGTTATTCGTGGAAGTATGGGTTCTGTTATTATTGAATTTATATTTGATAAAATGAGAGAACGAGATTATCAAGCTGAAATGGATTATACTAAACTTGCTTGGATTGATGGTCTTAATACTTCTTATAAAACTAAAGATGGTGATATTAGATATTTAAGTCTTGATGTTAATAGTCATATATTTGCTAATTATATTGTTACTTGTAAAACTTCTGTTAAAGAACGTGAGAAACTTGAACAATATAAACAACTTGCATTTAGTGCTGCTCAGAATGGTAATATGGATATGGCTAATGCTGCTATTCGTGGAGATAATGTTGCTCAAATTAGTAAACTTATTGATAAGTATCAAAATATTCAACGTGAGCATGAACTTGATGTTGAACGTGTTTCTCAACAAACAGAACAACTTCGTCAAGAATTTGAACTTGCTAAGATTGATAGAAAAGCAGAACAAGATAGAGAAACTATTAGAGTTGAAAAATATCTTGATGGTCAAATTGAAGCTATGAAAGCAAATGCTAATATTATGAGTTTTGATAATGGTCTTAGTGATGCTGAAAAGAGTCAAGCTGAAGAACGTATGGAAAATGCTAGACTTAATCTTGAACGTAGTAAACTTAGTTTAGATGCTCAAAAGACTTCTGTTGAAGCGCAACTTAAAGAAAAAGAATTAGCTGTTAAACTTAAAGAAAGTGATGATAAAGTCAAGATTGCAAAAACGAATAAAAATCGTTATGATAGTAAAAGTAAATAATCGGCTGTACTTCTAAATTTTGTTCATAATAGGGCTGGACTTGCTTGTGAAAGTAGGTTCAGCCCATTTTCATTTTTCTTTACATCACATGAGCCATTTTAAGCTCATTTTAAGCACTTTATTCATTTCGTGATAGATTAATCATTATGATAAAATTTGATTCATACATGGCTTCTCTGAAAGCGACAGGATAGATTATCAGTAATAAATATCCTAGTTAGCAATAGTATGTTAGTCGGCAAATCGGCTTAAAGGTGAACATATTTTAACGATACAAGTAAAACTCGTATTATTATTATAGTTTATATTTGTGATATAGTAATTAATTAAAAACAAAGAGTTATGCCTAATTTTGATAGTTTTGGTTTTAATGGTGAAACATCTAATGGTGATGGAAAACCTACTGACGACATGACAGACCTTGATACAGGTAAAACAGGGCAGTTAGATGCTGATGGTAATCCTATTGATGATATTACTAATAATGGTAATGGAGATGGGAATAGTGATTCTAATGCTAATAAAGATAATCAATCTTCGTCCTCCACGGGGGGTAAGCCTAATGACAAAGCGAATGACGCTGATGCTGAACATGGTTTAGAAGAAGGTACTATTATCGAAGATGGAGATAATAAATATACTGTTGATAAAGACGGTAATCTTATTGACGATAAAGGTAATATCTTTAAAGCTAAAAATGAAGTTGCTGCTTATCTTAAAGAATTTGAAGTAGAAGATACTAAAGAAGAAAATACTATTGATGTTAAATCGATTCAAGAACTTGTAGGTGTTTCTGTTACTTCAGAAGATGGTAAACCAGTTGCTTTTGATAATACTCCTCAAGGAGTTGCAAGTTATATTCAATCCGTTATTGATTTAAAACGTGACGAATTTGCTCAAGCTGGTGTTAATAAGTTATTTGAAGATTATCCTATCGTTGGTGATTTTCTTAATTATTATGTTGCAAATGGTAATTCATTTGAAGGCTTTGGTGAACTTCGAGATAGAAGCGGTATTGAAGTAGATGAAAATAATGTAAGTCAACAAGAAGCTATTGTTCGTGAGGCGTTTAAGGAATTTAATCGTCGTGGTAATGTTGATAAGTATATTCAATATCTTAAAGATAGTAATGAACTTTTCAATGTTGCTAAAGAAGAACTTGAAGCTCTTCAGAAAGCTGATAACGAAATGCGTGAAGCTAATGCTAAAGAAGCTATGCGAGTTAAAGCAGAAGAAGAGAAACAACTTGTGGAATTTTGGAATGGAGTTAAAGATTGTATTGATAAGCGACAGATTGCTGGTTATCGTATTCCCGAAACTGTTATTATTGAACGTAATGGTAAACAGATTTCTACTACTCCTGAAGATTTCTTCAATTATGTTTATCAAGTTGATGATAAAGGACTTTCTCGTTATGAAAATGATTTAATGAAGTTATCTCCTGCTGAAAGACGCGATGAAGAACTGCTTAAGGCTTGGCTTAAATATACAGGTAAAGGTTATGATAGTTTGATAGAAATGGCTGTTTCTGATAAAGAAGCTAAAAAGTTGAAACTTACTGCTAGTCAACGTAAATCTACAAAAGGAGCTATTAAAATAACTAAACCTGACAGTAAAAAAGATGCTCTGAAAGATGAGCGTTTTGGTTATTAACATAATAGTAAATTTGTAGATGAAAACATTACGTGTTATTGGACAAACTCGTTATGAAGATAGAGGTTATTCTAATGAAGAATCAATTGCTTATCTTCAGCTTCAAAAGCCAGAAGAAATTAATAGTTTTCTGACTTATAATTATGGTATGGATGATGACCGTTTTCCTTTAAGTTTTATTACTGAAGGTCAAGGTAGTCGTGGTATTAAAGATGTTACTACTGTACAATGGACTTGGAAAACTATGGGTCGTATGAAGTTTACAGACTTTGTAACTTACTTTAATACTGCTGTTACTAAACCTGGTCAAAATGGTAGTGAATTTGAAGTTCATTTTTCTACTCATTGGTTTATTGAACAACATGGTCTTACTGCTCCTGATGGTGTTACTCAAGTTCGTATTCAGAAAGACTTAGGTGAATCTGCTTATGGTTATGCTTATCTTCTGAAACTTACTTCTCCTAATCCTGATGCTTATGTTGACCCTCAATGGTTGGCTAAAGGTATGTATTGGGCAATGAGTGCTCCTACTGTTTCTGAATCTTATTCTAAAGGTAATAGAAGCAATACTATGGGTCCTGCTGGAATGACTTCTCAACTTGAGTTTTATCGTTATTCTAAAGAAATAGCTGGTAATCTTGCTAATGTTGTTACTCAATATCAATTCCAAAATGATAATGGTGGTACTTCTAATCTTTGGATTAACGAAGAGATGCGACAGTTCAACTTACACATGAGAGTAATGAACGAAGAACGTTTGTGGAAGTCTGAATATAACCGTTTACCTGATGGTACTATTCCTTTGAAAGACCATGATAATGGTAAACCTATTCCTCGTACTGCTGGTATGTTAGAAATTTGTCGTGAATCTAACTACGATACCTATGGTGAAGTTCTGACTCTTAACAAACTTGAACGTACAATCGGTGATGTTCTTGACCGTGATACTCAAGATGGAGATAAGAAAGTTGTTCTTATGGGCGGTAAAGGATTTATTCGTGACTTTGAAATGGCTATCAGAACTGATGCTAAAGAAAACGGATTTATTACTCCTCTTGGTGAAAAGATGATTCAAGATAATGGTGATGGTCTTTCTTATGGACGTTACTTTAATAAGTATAAAACTCCAGATGGATATATCATTACTGTTATTCATAATGCTTATTTCGATAAGGGTACTGATGCTGAAGCTGCTAAACAAAATGGTATGATTCATCCTACTACCGGTTTGCCTATTACTTCTCATCAAGCTGCTTTGATTGATATGAGTAATTATAAAGGTAATCAGAATGTTCGTATAGTACGTCAAAAAGGACAGGCTTATAAAGCTAAAGTTATTGAGGGTATGACCGATATTCCTGCTTGCTGGGGATTGCCTAATACTAATCATGCAGCTACTGAAATTGATATGGCTCGTTATGAAGTTAAGGGCTCTATTGGTTTGCAGGTAGATAATACCACTAAGATGTTCTTATTGAAATGTGTATTATAATCATTTAAAAGAAGCTATTTAAGATATGGATTTTAACAAAGTAAATGAAGCTAATAAAGCAGGAGAAAATACTCCTGCTGCTTCTAATATAAATACAGATAAACAGGTTATACCCCCCGTAGAGGATGGAGTAGATAAACAGCCTGCTAATACAGTAGGATTTAGAGATGAAAGTCTTGATGAACCTTATACTGAAAAACGAACTATTACTATTAATTTAGTTACTAATTATTCATTATATCGTAGAGTTAATGATAAAACATTACCTAAACGAATGGATAAGATTGGTAGTTGTGTTCGTAGTTCTCGTACTCTTTCTTCTAATAAAGGTGAGATTGAATCTTATTTTCCTGCTTTAATTGGTCTTGCTCCTAATAATGAAAACTTTATTTCACGGGTTAAGGCTTATCTTAATAATATTAGTGTTTCAGTTGATGAACTAGGTAAGACTTTTGATATTTCTTTCTTTTGGAATCGTAAACGAGATTATCTTCGTTTTAGAGCCGAAGAAGAAGCTATTGAAACTGCTTATATGAATAGTGACCGTAAAGGAGTTAAAGAACTTAGAGAAGCTCTTGAAGCTAAAATTACTAAGTTAAATCTTCTTGAAAGTGAAAAGTATAAATATGGTTATCCTATTGTTCTTGATGATTATCTAATTTATCGTCATTGTTTATTATATAAAGATGTAGCTAAAGATATTGCTCTTATTAATTCTGACCCATCTATTAGATTTTATTTTAAAGATGACCAAAGAGAAGCTGAGCGTCTTGCTAAACATCGTCAGGAAATTAATTCTGCTAAAGGCAATTATGTTAAACTTCTCACGAATAGTGATTTGTTTGATGCTGTATTTATTCAATACTGTGTTGCCAATAATATTAATATTCCTAACGGTATGGCTATGGATACTGTTGATAAACAATCACATCTTGATAAATTTAGTACAAATGAACCTGCTAAGTTTAATAAACTTTGTAATGATAAAGATATTACTATTAAATCTTTAATTGAGGTTCTTATTTCTCGTGGAGAATTTATCAGAGCAATTCATAATCAGAATATTACTACTCCTGATGGTGAGTTCATTGGTGCTAATGTTAAAGAAGCTGTTACATGGTTTAAAAATCCTACTAATAGTGCTCTTGTTAGTGCTTATAAAAATAAACTTAAAAACATTTGATTATGAACATTGGGGAGATGCACGTGACGTTCAGAGAACTGGCACAACAGATGGGTATGCAGACCGTTCGTGCTATTCTCATGGAAGATATAGATATTTGTCTTAATGCTGCTATAATCGAAAAAGCTAGAAATGTAATAGTAGAAAATGTCGGACCTGTTCCTTATAATGATAAGGTTGCTCGACAAAATGCTTCTATTAGTCCTGTTAATGCTCTTAGAACTTTATACACAGCGGGTACTGTTAACGGCGAAGATATTACAGGTGGTGGAACAGAAGTTGACCCTTATAAAATTAATATTGATAGCGACGGAATAATGCTATATACAGGCTTTCAAGTTAGTTATAATGGCAAGACAATTTATGATTGCAGAATTATTGAAGCTGAAGATTTAGGTCAAACGCTAAGAGATTTTTGTAATCGTGCTGCGAAAGATGCTCCGATAGTTACTATATTTGGAGATGAATCTGGTATTAATGTTAATATATATACTGGACGTAATAATACAGTTAAACCTCAATTAGTTAAATATCTTTATATCAAAGAACCTGCTAAAGTTAAATTTGATGAAGATAGAGAAGAAGATTGGGTTAATTGTGATTTACCTCCTTATTTACATATGGAAATAGTTATGCGTGCAGTACAGATTTATCTTGCTAGTATTGGTGCTACTTCTAATGGAGCTGATAAACAAAGTTAAACTCTAAATTAAATTAAAAATGAGACAGTTTTTGTTAGCGGGCAATGTCGCTTATGGAGCAAGTTTGCCTCTTGCTGCTGGAGCGGTTGCTTTTACTTATCTTGCTAATGGCAAGGAAACGATTGACGCTGACGGTACTAAGATTACCGATAAGTTTTACATTAATCTTGGTCGTGAAGCAAATGGTCCAGTAGTTCTTCCAGCTTATAAGAAACATTTTACTTTTGTTAAAGGTGCTTATCAAGCTGCTACTACTTTCTCTGCTAATCTTACTATCGGAGATGTAAATGCTTATTCTGATTATTCTATTATGATTGTGAAAAAAGGATTAAAGTTCAATGAACGTAATCGTTGGACTGCTACCATTCATACTGGTCTTAATCCTACTGCAAATGATGTAGCAAAGAAATTAGCTAACCAAATTAATAATAATACTGTTGGACATGGTATTAAAGCATCTGTTGCTGAGGCTAAAATCACTCTAACTGCTGAGTCTAAAGGTATTGATTATGAAATTCTTGGAGCTGATGAATTAGTTGGTATTGAAGTCACAGTTACAGCTACTGGTTTTCCTGCATATGGAGATGCGGCTTATATTACTGATTTGGCTAATAAAGCTGCTGCCGATGCTGGTATCGAATATACTTATCGAGATACTTATACTGAACTGTATCCTACATATCCGCTTAATCCTTTGAAACAACCTGATAGTGCAGATGCTGGATATACTATCTTTACTCTTCGTTTTGCTGTTCCACGTGAAATGAAAACTAGAGATGAAGTTGTTCATCAGATTGTACAAATAGCGTTTCCTACTGGAGCTACTGCTATTGCAACTGTTGAAACTATCCTTAAAGCTATTGCTACTGAAGAAAAAGCATAACCTATTACCCGACTCGATTAGGTAAATATTAGGTAATATTAATCGAATAGGGGCTATTAGTATTAACATTAGTGTTGATATTGATAGTCCCTATTCTTGTATCTATAAAAATGGAATTAATTCAAAATGCCTTTGAACAAGGTCTTATTCCCGGTATTGTTATTGTTATTTATCTTATAATTAATAAGATAATTGATAATAACAAAAGAAATCCTTTAGATGATATTGCCAAACTTCTTAACATAGTTACTAGAGATATTATTGAAAAAGATAGAGAAAAATCTAAATCTGTTGTTTCTATTGCTATAAATAATGCGGCATCAGAATGTACAAAATTTGTTGCTTCAACTATTATTACTAATAATGTCGATAGTAATCGTGACCAAATAGAATATAATGCTAGACACTTAGTTAATAGTGTTTATTACGATACTTATTCTAAACTTAATATGTATCGTGGAGATGAAGATTATCTTAGTCATTATATGAAAGAAGAATGGAAAGAAGATATTTATGGTGATATTATAAATATTGTCTATAATAAAAATCTTAATTCTAATCAACGTATTCTTGCGTTTAATAAACGTATTGATATTAGAGTTAATGATTATACTGCTTATATTATTAATAAGGCATTTAAATAAGATGATATTATGATAAGAGGTTATATTAGCAATCCAAAACAGCTATCGAAAGAGATGCAATTGCGTATTGCAAGCATGGCTGAAAAACAGGTGAGAATAGCAGAATTAGGCTTCCCATTGAACGAAAAAAATTGGTGCAAGCTAACGCAAGGACAAATTTTAATTCAAGCACTAGAAGCCTTAGAATTGCTTTCTGATGAGCAACAAAAATCAATTATTAATTCATACAATAACTTGATGATAGAATGAGTGAACAAATAGATGATAATTATGTTAATGGTGTCTATGTAAAAGCTGATGGAACTGAACAAGTTGAGATTAATCCTCAATATGTTTATATGACTGTTCCTAGCAAATATGTTTGTGTTTATCATAAACTATTAGTTCTTATGGCACAATATGGACTTGATATGCTTAATGATTGTTCTGCTACTTGTAAAGGTAATAATAAAAATATTGTTACTTGTTGGAATATGTTTCAATCTGCTATGGCAGCATATCAACTTGGTCAAGATAAACTTGCTGAAACTCTTCTTAAATATATTAAAGGTCAACTTAATATTATTTATGAAGGTAGTGAACAAGTTCAGTATAGTGGTTCTATTACACTTCCTGTTGATGAAGAAGGTAAAATTCATGCAATAGTTAGTTGTGGAGATGCTCCTAAATTTTATGTTGACCCTGAAACTGGTAAACTTTGGGAGAAAAAAGAAGAAGGCAAAGAATATAATGAAACTTATAGTCTTAGCAATGTTGATTATGATAATGAATAATGTGAATGTGTTCCATCCTCTACGGGGGGTCTACACTATGAATTTAGTAAACCTAGAGAACGTATGAAAACAATAGAAGAAGAACTTGGTAAAGTTAGTCTTACTTGTAATGGTCAATGGAATGATAGACCTTATGAAAGACTATGTATAGTTCATGACGGTTTCTATGCTAGCTATATATCTCGTAAAGCTGTTCCTGCTGGTATTCCTTTATCTAATGAAGAGTATTGGCAACCTATTGCTAAACTTCGAGAAGATTTAGTTATTGATTATGAAACTTTCAAGAAAGAAATACTAGAACTTATTGCTGTTGTTCAAAGAGGGCTTAAAGCTGCTAGAATTGTAGTATCTACAATGGAAGATAGAGATGCTCTTACTTGGGAACAAATTGGAGTAGGTTGTGAAGTTTATGTTATTGAAACTAAAAAGAGTTATATTCTTGATGAAATAACTCCTGTTACTAATGCAAAGAAATGGCATCTTGAAGCTGATTCTGAAATTGGTTCTAAATTTGTAGAATCATTTAGTGGTATGTTTCCAAGAGCAATTGCAGAACGCGCAGTTGCTGATGAATTTGGTATTAATATTCAAGATAACTATCTTCGTCGTAATGCTGTAGTTAATTATATGGCACAAGTACTTAAACAGTATTTTGAAGATAATGCTGTTCAAATACTTGAAGGTCAGATTACTCCTGATATGCTTAGTGAATCTGTTAAACAAATGTTTACTGCTTCACAGATTACTAATGCAGCTGATGAAGAAGATTTAACAGTTGTTGATAATCTTCTTAAATTTGCAGATAAAGACTATAATACAAATGATTATAGTGGAAAGGCTCGTAAATATCTTCGTAAGAATATGATTAGTGGTGTTAATACTCTTACTCAAGATATGATTAACGAGCCTAATACTATTTATATACTTCAATATGATTATTGTTTAGCTGGACAAACTATTGAACTTCCAGATAATAGTATTATTCTTTGGAGAGGTGGTAGAATGTATGATGGTGCAGTTAAATTAAATCAATGTAGACTTCTTAGTAATTATCGTCAAGAAGATATGTTTGATAAAGAGTCTATATCTCTTGATGGGGATTGGGCTACTGGTCAAATACTTTATCATCCTCTTGATTTAGGCGAAGATAATAAACAAGTTGAAATTACAGGTTGGGGTGGTTCTTATACTAATGATTTTTATTGGTTTTGGGATGGAGAAAAATGGGTAAGTATGGGTTTTGATTTATCTGTTTATCTTACTCGTGCTGAATTTGAAGCTTTCTTAGAGAAGTTAAGAGAAGAAATGGAAAAGTTCTATGCTTGGCTTCTTGAAGAACTTAGAAAAATTAATGAACATCTTGAACTTCATGACCAACAGATAAGTAATCTCCAACAAGAAGTTTCTAATATTAATACTAGAATAGATAATCTTATTACTGAATATAACGCTAAATTTACTGATATTTATAATAAGATTGGAGATTTAAATAGTAGTGTAGAAGGTAGTATTAATAATCTAGAACAATATATTAATAATAAGATTGAAGAGATTCTTAATAAGATAGACCAAAGTGGTGGTAACATAAGTAATGAGTATAAACAATATTTTGAAGATAATTATGTTTCTATGTTTAAGAACATGATTAAAGCTGGTACTAATATTACTTTTGTTGAAAACTCTGATGGTACTATTACTATTAATGCTACAGGTGGTGGTTCTGGCGGCGGTGGATTAACCGAACAAGAAGTAAGAGATATTGTTAATTCTATGCTTAATAATTATTATACTAAGTCTGAAATTAATGATATTATTGCTGGTATTGAAGGCGGTGGAGGAGGTGGTGGAGATGGCACTCATAATGTTATGTCTACTACTCAACTCGGTGAAGCTAGAACAGGTAAATATCTTGTTATGAATAAATTTGCAGATAGTGAAACTAAACCTAGTAGACTTGATGTAGATTTTAATTCTCTTTATACTGATATTAAAAATAAATTAGTTGGAGAAGGATTTGGACAAGGTGGAGGAAGTGGAGAAGGTAGTGGTGGAGTTGCTGCTAGTCAAATTCAATCTTGGATTGCTGCTGTTGTTCCTATTGGTTCTATTATGCTTTGGGATGATTCAACTCCTCCTAATGGTTGGGAAGTTTATACTGCTGCACAAGGACGTTTTGTTATGGGTTATATACCTAATGGTATTAATATTTATAATAATCCTAAACAAGGAAATCTTGATTGGAAAACAGTTCTTGAAAATATTAAAGATACATATGACCCTGCTGCTCCAGGTCGTAATGTAAGTGCATATACGTTTTATATTGGTGGTACTGATTTACCTCTTCATCAACATGCTGTTGCTGTTGGAAAATCTAAATCTGGTGATAATAGCAATCATATTATAACACCTAGTAACTGGAGATTTATATCAGGTGATTTAGATGGTGATGTTAAAAATGGTTGGCCTTATGGTACTGATAGAAATAGACTTGATAATCTTGGTATTAATCGTTCTACTAATTGGTATATGACTGGACCTAATATTAGTAATAATGGTGAAATGACTTGGAGTCAAATAAGTGGTAATAGATGGACAGGTGATTATCTTGCTATTAATAAACTTATGCCTACTATTGCTTTACATTATATTAAACGTGTTTCTAATCCGTGGTAATTATGGCTGAAAAAGAAAATGTTTTTGTTGGTACTAATTGTCAATCTTTTGACCCTAGTAAAGTTCAATGTGATAAAGAGGGCAATATGCCAATTCATATACTAGATAAGTATTGTGAAGAAAATGATACTAGATATAATATATATCCTTTAACTGTTATACAAGCTGTATTTGATGGTTTAACTGGTACTAGACTTGATAGAATACTTGCTGCTTGTAATAGTGTTTATTTAACTTGGGAAGGTACTTTTGCTAATACTGTTAATAAACTTGATAAAATTTATCGTCGTAAAGGATATATTATTACTTATCGTGATGCAACTAATATTAATTGGACACAACGATATAATAGCGATGATATTAGCGATGCTGCTTGGACTAATCCAGATAATTGGGAGGGATGGTCTTTTGATACTGTTATTAAAGATTTAGCAGAAGCACTTGAAGAGATATTTACTAATATAGGTGATTATAAAGACTTTCTTGATATTATTACTAGTTTTATTAACGAGTTTGTTATAAATGTATTTAATAATATTAATAACTATCCTAAACTAGTTGAAATTATTAAGAATAGTACAGTTGAAAGTTTGCCTATTATTATTAGAGATATATTTAATAATATTAATGAATATCCTGAGCTTAAAGAGATATTTAATCAATATATTAAACAATGGACTGAATCTATCTTTAATAATATTTCTTCTTATCCTACTCTTAATCAATTTATAACTAATGCTATTAATGCTCATGTAGAAACTACTATTAATAATATATTTGATAATATTGATAGTTATCCTAATATTAAGAATCTTATTATTAATAATACTGTTGATAAAGTAGTTGATATATTTAAGAATATTGGTCAATATCCGGAATTACAGGAAGCTATTCAGAATAATATTAATGAACGAGTTGATTATATATTTAATAATATTAATAATTATCCTGAACTTATTGGTATTCTTTCTGATTTAGTTTGTAATTGTATTAAGAATATATTTGCTAATATTAATAATTATCCTGCTCTTGTTACATGTATTAATAATGCTGTAAACAGTAGAACTGATTATATTTTCAATAATATTGATAGATTTCCTATTCTTAAGAATCTTATTGAAACTAAAGTAGAAGCTAGAGTTACTTATATATTTGAACATATTAATAATTTTACTGAACTACTTAATGTTATTAAAGGTAATATAGAAAATATCTTTGATAATATTGATAATCATCCTAACCTTAAAGTTGTTATTGAGAATAAAGTTGAATCTACAGTTGAACATATCCTTAGTAATATAGATAATTATCCTATTATTAAAGAGAAGATTATTCAATTCTGTAATGAAGCTATTGAAGCTAAACGTGGTGTAGCAAATGGTATTGCTAGTCTTGATGGAGATGGTAAAGTTCCAGCAAGTCAATTACCTAGTTATGTTGATGATGTTCTTGAAGGATATTATGTTGATGAAACTCATTTTGCTGAGAAATATATTGATGATGCTCCTGTGTATTATACTCCTGAAAAAGGTAAAATTTATGTTGATATAAGTGAAAGTACTGATTATAGCGGTAAGACTTATCGTTGGTCTGGAACTAAATATTCAGTTATATCTGAAACTTTAGCTTTAGGTGAAGTTACAGGTACTGCTTATGATGGTGGTAAAGGTAAGAAAACTACTGATATTGTTAATAGTTTACATATAAAACTTCTATCTTCATTAAATGATGTTACATATACAGATTCTAAAGTTAATATAGAAGTAACAGGTATTAATAAAGATACTAATACTAATAAATATGATAATGGTAGAAATTATGCTAAAAGTATTAATGCTGCCACAAAAACTTTAGCTGGAGTTATGTCATCTGCTGATAAAGTTAAACTTGATGAAACTTTACCTAATCAAATTACTGAACTTAGTAATAATGTTTATACTAAAGAAGAAATTAATAATAAGTTTGATAATGTACCAACAGTAGAAAATACTTATACTAAAGCTGAAGTTGATAAAGCTATTGCTGATGCTATTAAAGCTTTAATTCCTGCTGGTTATGAACTTGTTATTAAAAAGAAAACAACTTAATATTAATCATGGTGGTACTGAATAAGTGCCACCATTTAAAGTTTATAAAGTTATGCAAGATATTAATCAACAATTATATGAAAATAAAAGTACACCTGAAGGATTTATTCCTGTTTATGGTGTAGTTGTTACTGTTCCTACTGGAGTATATACTAATGGACAAAAGGAATTTACTTGTGATAAAACTTTTGATGAAGTAAAAGAAATACTGTTAAAAGGTGGAAGTATTATTGCTGTTGATAATAATAATAGTAGAGTTAATTTTGATAGAATTGTTATAGGCAATAATGATATTAGTGCCACAATTACTTATTTTTCTAATGGTGGAATTAATAAAATCGATTTAAGTTGGGATAAAGGTATAGCTAGAGTTGGTGGTGAAGAAACTAAAAGTATTAATACTTTTGTAGCTATAAATAGTAATTCAATTATTAAATCTTATGATATTGGTAATATTACTATATTATTAACAAATGATGGTAGTAAAGAAGAAGTTTTAGCTGCTATTAATTCTATTTTTACTAATTTTGCTGGATTTGTTACAGCTATTGGTAAACCTAATTCTGTATTTCATAATGGTAAGTATGGTACATTTAATGTTAGATATACAGATAATATTATAATTATTCAATGGAGTAATGCTAATGCAATTCATCATGTTGCTTTATCAGAGGATGGTTCTTATGTTTATAATACTATTCAAATAGTTGACCAAACTCTTTATAGATTATCTAATCTTACTATTGAACCAATAGTTAATCCTAAAATATGGGTTGGTACTGCTACTCAATATGCAGCTATTGCACAAAAAGATGCCAATACTACTTATATAGTTAAATCAGACGCTTAAGTTATGGCTATATATCAAGGAGATATTGGAATACATGATATTAAAGTTGGTAATATAGATGTATTTGAAATATATCAAGGTACTAAACTTGTTTATCCTGAAAATACTAATGTTACTATTACTTTTAATTTAAATGTTTCCGGAACTGTTACTATTAATGGTTATACTCCTGTTATAAGTGAAAACAATACTAAATTTGTATTTACTATTCCTGTTAAGACTGATTATACTGCTACTATTACTGCTGAACATTATAAATCTCAAACTATTAGTGGTAACAGTGGTTATTTACCTATAACTCATAATGTAGAATTAGAATGGGAACAAAGATTTATTTCTTATACTGTTACTTTTCCTACTGATGGAGTTAAAGTTTTATTTGATGGAATAGAAAAAGGAGTTATAACTAATGGTAAGTTAGTTGTATTAATTGATGATACAGAAGCTAAAGATAGTTATACTGTTACGTTTAAAGGTAGTAAAACTAGTATATATGATACTAGTACATTAACAGTAGTTGATAGTTCTATTGCTAATACTGGTGGTGTTTATGATTTAAAACTTCCTACTAGTTCTGTTAAGAGTGGATATAAGAGAACTGATTATGCATCCTCCACGGGGAGTATAACCAAAGGCTCTACTTATACTGGAACTTGGATTGAAACTGTTGTTAATCTTACTGCTAGCTTTACTAGTTCTACTACTTTAGGTAGTATAAGTAATAATGTACTAACTATACCTAATAATGAATCTACTAATACTAAAAGTGGAACTTTAACTGTTATATTTACTTTAGAAAATAAACAAACTAAAGAAGTTAGTGCTGCTTTAAATCAAGCTGCTGGTGCTAAAGTTTATACTGATTGGGTACTAGATTTACAAACTGATGGAACTAGTGTTGAAGCTAAAGGTGGTACTAGAACTATTACTGCTAATGTTGCCCGTAGAACTTATAAATGGAATAACACTGGTACTGTTTATAGTGAAACTGCTACTCCTACTCTTAGTATTAGTGGTAGTGCTAGTCTTAGTGGAAATCAAATAAAATTTACATCAAACGAAAGCGTTTCAGCTCGTTCAGCGACACTTACAGCTAGTTATGTAGGATTGTCCAAAACGGTTACGATAACGCAGCAGGCAGGCGCAAAAGTGTATTCAGCGTGGTCTGCTTGGACTGTTTCTATTTCGGCAAGCACGCAAACGATAGCTGCAAGTGGTGGTTCATCTACGATAACTACTAATGCTAGTCGTTCTCGTACTTGGACTTGGAATGGAGTTGGTACTACACATACTGATACAGAAACTGCTACACCTACACTTAGTGGTAGTGCTGGTGGATTTACTTTAAGTGGTAAAACTGTTACTGCTAGTAATAATACTACAACAAATAGTCGTAGTATAACTATTACTGCTACTAGCAATAGTGTTTCTAAATCTATTACTATAACACAATCTGCTGGTGCTAAAGTTTATGGTAATTGGTCTAGTTGGACTGTTAATATTAGTGCTGATAAAACTAGTATTGGAGCAACAGGTGGAACAGCTACTATATCAACTAGTGCTAGTAGAACTAGAAGTTATACATGGAATGGTGTTGCCGGTTCTGGTGGTACAGAAACTGGAAACGGTTCTCCAATATTAAGTAAAATTAGTGGTGATGGTAGTTGGGTTAATCCTAAAGTTACTTATGGAAATAATACTAGTACAAGCGATAAATCAACTGTTATTCGTGCTACTATTGATTCAACTACTAAAGATATAACTATTAATCAATCTGCTGGAGCTAAACAACATAGTGCTTGGTCTGCATGGACAGTTAATATTTCTAATAGTGGAAATGTTGCTGCTAGTGGAGGTAGTTCAAATATAACTACTTCTGCAAGTAGAACAAGAACTTGGACTTGGAATGGAGTTAATGGAAGTGGTGGAACTGAAACAGGAACTGGAACACCTACTCTTAGTAAAGTTAGTGGTGCTGGTTCATTTGCTAGTAATAAAGTAACTTATGATAATAATACTTCTACAAGTGCTAGAAGTACAGTTATTAGAGCTACAATGGATTCTGTAACTAAAGATACTACTGTAACTCAAAATGCTGGTTCTAAAACTTATAGTAGTTGGGGAGCATGGTCTATTAGTTTAAGTGCTAATGTAACAACTATTGCTGCTGCTGGTGGAAATGCTACATTATCTACTTCAGCTACTAGAAGTCGTACTTGGCAATGGAATGGTACAGGAACAACTTATACTGAAAATGCTAGTGGTTCTCCTACATTAAGTAAAGTTAATGGTGCTGCTTCTTTAAGTGGTTCTACTGTTAATTATGGAAACAATACTTCTACTAGTTCCCGTAGTTCTGTATTTAGAGCAACTATTGATAGTGCAACTAAAGATATTACTATTAGTCAATCTGCTGGTAGTAAATCGTATGGAAGTTGGTCTAGTTGGTCTGTATATTGTAATGCTAGTAGTTATACTGTTGCAGCATCAGGTGGTTCTGTTACTATTTATTATGGTGCTAGTCGTTCTCGTACTTGGACTTGGAATGGCGTTGCAGGTTCAGGTGGAACTGAAACAGAAAATGCTACTCCAAGTCTTAGTGCAGGAAGTGGTGGTGGAACTTTAAGTGGTAGTACTTTAAGTTATAGTAATAATACTAGTACAAGTGTTAGAAGAACTAGAGTTACTGCAAATTATAATGGTGCTATTAATTTTTGCGATATTGAACAAAGAGCAGGTAGTAAAGTTTATGGTAGTTGGGGAGCATGGTCAGTAAGTATTTCTGCTAGTCCTACTAATATTGCTGCTGCTGGAGGTAGTTCTACTATTACTTGTAGTGCTGTTCGTAGTAGACAATATACTTGGAATGGAGTTGGACAGAATTTTCCTGAAACTGAAAATGGTAGTCCTACACTAAGTAAATCTGGAGATGGTACATTAAGTGGTACTACTAGCGGTAGTAAACTTACTTATGGCAATAGAACTGCTACAACAAGTAGAAGTACAACTGTTACTGCAACTTATAGTGGAGTTAGTAAATCAATTAATATTACACAATCTGCTGGTGTTAAAACAAATATAACTTCTTCTACAAAAGTATTATTTTTGTATGACGGGGCAAGTGATTATGTTGAAGCAATTAATAATTCTGTGTATATTAATAATGCTAGAGATAATAATGAAAATCATAATGGAGCAGTTAAGTATAATATTCGATTTAAAGTTATTATTACTGAAAGTTATAAATGGAATAATGTAGGTAATGTTATTTCTTCTGAATCTTATGGTAGTATTGACCGTCATAAAGATATTTCATTCAATACTAGCACTTTATTACATAAAGATACTGATAATTCTTATTACGGTAGTTTTAGTATAATATCTAAAGCTAATGCTGATGAAGAAGAATATTCAGCAGAATATATAACTAATAATAATATAATCATTACTTTATATGTTAGACGCCCTAGATTATATTGGCAAATATGGTGTAATGAAATTCTTGAACAAAGTGACCAACCTTTTACTGTTAATGTTAATAATGTTACTAGAACAAAATTATATAATAATAATACTATAACTGAAGGTTGCGCTGGTAATGGTGAACAATATTTATATCTATTTAGTACATCAAATATGATGACTAGTAGAAGTATAACTGTAAAATTAATAAGAAATAATAATCCTAATGATGCTTGTAAATTAACTGATTTTACTGATATAAATACACATACTAAAACTAGTGTTGGTCTTGAAGAAAATAAAACTGTTATAAGAACATTTGTAACAAGTTACATTCAAACATTGCCTATTAATCTATGTAAAGTTACATTTAAATATGCTGAACTAAATTTTAGAGTATTTATAGCTAAAGGCACTGGTAATTAATATGATAAGAATACTATTTAATATAACAATATTACTAATACTTATATTGTTTATTTACTCATTAAAGTTATTTAAATTAATCACATAATTATGAACAATAAACAACTATATGAAAAATTAGGTCAGAATAGTTATGATAAAGTATTTCCTATTACTTATCTTCAAAATATTCTTGACAAAGATACAAACAATGATTTAACTGTTGTTCTTTCTAGGTTTAATCATTTATGGATTCCATATCAAGGAACTAGAGTTAATACTCGTAAAGCTGTTCCTGCTATTTTTAGACGTAATAGTCTTACTATTAGTTATTATGATGCTGAACATAATCTTTCTGTAACTGAAAGTTATATAGGTAGTAATCTCCAAGCTGGAGTTGAAACTAGTTGGGTTTCTGATGATAATTGGACAAAAATCCTTAGTGAAAAATATCTTGAAGAAAGTGGAGCTAAAATTCCAATAGCTGATGGAACTATTGACTGGGATATGCTTAATGAAGCTCTTAAGCAAATGATTGCTGGAGATGGTAAAGTTAATATTATTAATTATCCTGACGAAGAAGATATTACTATAAGATTAAGCCCGGGTTGTTGTAATATTAATCGTCTTAGTCTTAAAGATAGACCTTATGAGCCTGAATATAAAAGTGGTAAAGGATATAAAATAGTTCGCAAGGTCTTACTCCCCGTGGAGGATGATGCTAGTAATGCAGAACAGCTTTTATTTGATGGTTTTCTTGATGATACTTATTGTGAACAATATGGCCAAATAATTCTTAATACTGATAAATATGAAGTTATTAGAACAGATTTAGGTAATACTGCTGGTATTTATTATGATACATATCATAAATTATTTGTTCTTAGAGTTAAGACTGTTCATGATGGAGTTGGATTTTATAATTATTATACTAGATGGACGATTGTAGAACCTACTGATAGAGTTCAACCTCGACAGGCTGTTGTCTATGGAAATAGTGAAGATTATAATATTTATAATACTTGTCTTTCTGATGAACGTCCAAGACTTGGTATTATATATGTTAATTCAGTAGATAATATTAAATATTATTTTAATGAAGAAAATCTAGTTCAAGTTAAGAATAATATTTATCTTAATTATAAAGCTGTTCTTACTCAAGATATGGTTAACGAAGAAAATACTCGTTATATTATTCGTTATGCTTTTGATTTAAGTGGTAAAACTATTACAATGCCTGTTGGTTGTGAACTTGTATTTGAAGGTGGTATTATTGAAAATGGTACTATTGATTTAAATAAATGTAAACTTACAGGCATGGTTGGTCAAGAATCTGAATATCTTCCTAATGTAACTTGTAGTAATTGGGCTGTTGGTCAAATTGAATATCGTAGTGGAAAGATTTGTTATTGGAATGGTAACGAATGGAGAGTGATGGGAGATACTTCTTCATTTGATAGTTATACTAAACAAGAAATTAATAACTTACTTAAAAATTATTATACTAAGTCTGAAACTTATAATAAAGAAGAAATTAATAATTTACTTAACGGGTATGTTACTAATGATACATTTAATAACTTTAAAGAAGAAATAAATCAAACTATTACTAATAGTGTTAATCTTGATAAGATTCAAAAAGCTATTAACGATGGATGTGGAGTTAATATGACTATGCCTAGTGCAAATAGTAATAAACTTAGTCTTCCAATTTGGACAGGAACTGCTACCCAATATGCAACTATTACCCCAGTTGCTGGAATGACTTATAATATTGTTGATGAATAATGAGTTTAACTCTTGGACGTCAAGGAGGAGTTGCTCAACCTCTTAGAAAGAGAACAGTAGGTCAAACTAATATTGCTCATGTTTATGATGGTGCTAATCATATTTGGCCTACTTCTGTTATTCATTTTAGTGATTTTACTAGTGTCCAACTTAGATATATTTGGGGTAGTGATGATGGTCGAGATTTGGATACTAAATCATATTATGTTAATTCTCCTATTAATAGTTTAAATTATGTAGCTGTTGGTTGGTCTTGGAATTTAAGTCAAATTCCTTATCTATATTGGGGTGGAGATAATACTGATTCAGGTGCTGAATGTGTTATGTTTAATATTGAATCTATGATTGACCTTGAAGATAAAATGCCTGATATAATGAAAATGAATCTTTGTGCTAATTGGTTTGGAAGTTTGAGTAGAGGTCATGTTACTGTTGAATGTACTGCTTATAAAGGTGGAGTTATTGTTCATGCTTGGCAATTAAAGAATCATGAAATTGATGTTAATAATAGAGGAATGTTTATTTTTCCTTTGGCTGATGGAACTATTAATATGCCTGATGGACATGGTGGTTATAAAGAATGTTGGTATGGTGAAGTTGTTAAAAGAGTTGCTAAATCTAATAATGAAGTAAAGTACTTTAGAGTTAATCCTGTTGATGATAAAGTTATTGGTTTAGATAATATCAAAATAGTTCGTCATGGTGGTGGACTTGTTCATGGCAATGGTTATTGTTGGTATGAAAATAAACCTAATGATAAATATAAAGTTTGGAATAATCAAGTCAATACAACTGGTACTCCTTTAACTCTTGATAAGCCAACTCTTAATATAACTAGTGATGATAATTATAGTTATGAATATCATACAGTTTTGTTAAATGAAGATAACACTGTTTATAACGATAATTATACTGATAACTATAAGTTTAGATTTGGTTTTGTTGCAGGTAATTCTGAATTTAGAGGACAACAAACTATTCAATGTTATGTTGGTACACAAGGTGGCAAAGCTGATGATGGCAAGACTTCAATAGGTGAAATAAAATATACTAAACTTAATAAAATTGGTGAATTGACAATATATAGTCCTATTGAAAGTTAAATTAATGTTAATTACCAAACAAAAATAATGGTTTAAGTGTTATAGATTATGTAGTTCAAACTACAAGTATTAATCTATTTTTTTAACTTAAACCTTAATTTATTATGCAAGTAATTGAAAAAGTGAAAGTTGTTCCAGAGGGCTATAATGGTGCTGGGATGAATTATGATGGTGGTAATCGTCGTGATGTAAACGGTAAGGCTAATGCAGGTTTAACTCTTGGTATTATCGGTACTGCACTTGGTGCTTGGGCTTTGTTTGGTAATCGTCGTTCTGCTGGTGCTAGTATTTTAAGTGGCGCTGGTGGTGGAATGTTAGGTGATGGTTCTACTAATATTAACGTACTTGGTGCTACTGCTGGTAGTGGAAGCAGTGCTCCTACTGCTTTTCAAGCATGGGAAAAATCTTGTGAAGATACTTTAGCTCTTCAAGGTGGTCTTTATCAATGGGCTTTGACTCAACAGAATCAACGTTTTGAAGATAGAGAACGATTGAATAGTGAATTGTTTGGTGTTTATATTGATGGACGTAATCGTACTGATGCGCTTATTGAGAAAAATAACACTGACCATTTTAATCTTTACAAATATACTCGTGATGCTGATGATGATATCCGTAAAGAGTTATCTGATTTGAAAGCTGAATTAGCTGTTACTAAGGCTATTCGTCCTTATCAAGATAAACTTATCCAATGCGAAATGGAAAAGATGTTTACGGCTGGTATCAACTATACTGATAGAAAGACTTGTAATGTTATCTATGGTGTAGTTACTCTTCCAAATGAACCTACTGTTACTGGTCTAGTTGGACGTAACGCTTATGGATGTTTGCCATGTGGTTTTACTCAACCTGCTAGCGGAACTCCGGCTCAGTAATATTACTAAGTTTGATTAAGAACATAAAATTGAAAGAGATATGATACCTGTTAATCAATTCATACTAGGTAATAGTGACCCTTTACTATATCCTAGTGAAAAAATGACTAATAGCATTGATGAACAAATTGCTTTTCTTCAAAGTCAAAAACAAGCAATTAATGAAGCTTATCGTCGTAATGCTATTCCTAATGCAAATAATGGTACAACTCAAAATCAGCAAGTTATAACTCAAGGAATTTGGGATGCTATTGATGCTGAAATTGCACCACTTACACAAGAACAACAAAATATGCTTCTTAGTAACCAAGATTATGTAAATAACTATAATGCTTTACAAAGTATGGTTCAAGCAGAAGTTCTTAATTTAGTTAGAGGAAAAATCGAAGCTAGTGAAGATGGTAAACATTTACTTGAAGAGCAACTTAAACTTGTTAAATTACTTAAAAGTAAAATTGTTGAAGTTACTAACAAAGAAATGGAATTGTTTAAAGCTTTTAAAGAAGCTAGTAAAACTAATCCTAATTTAACTTATGAAGAATTTTTAAAGAAGTAATATTATGGTTGAAATTGGTAATGTTAAAGAGGTTATTAAAGATTATATTGTTAAACAATTAGTATCTATGGGTGAAAGTTCTCCGGCTATAAGACTTTTAATTCCTTTAGCTAAAAGAGCAATTACTAATAATATTAATAGTTTTGATAAGTTCTTGAAGCCTATTGCAGATAAAGATGGTATGATTGATATTGAAGGTATATTTGATGAAGAAATTGAAGTTATTAATAATATTGATAATTTTAATTTTGATATACCTTTTATTGGTGGCGGTAATATTTCTAAAGGTATTATATCTCTTGAAGTTCCTTATGTGAATAAAATTGTTGCTCTTAATCAAACTGATTTAGAAGTTTTAAAAGAATCATTAATCAGTTTAAAAACAAAGTAATATTATGAGAGAAATGCCTTACATTCAACCTTACCATGTTGGTAATCGTCGTGGCGGTAATCAAAATATTCTTGATGAATTTCGTGAATTTCTTGATGCACGTGGAGGACGAGGTGGTCGTGGTGGTAGAGGTGGTATGAGAAATCGTATTGGTTATGATACTTACGATACTTATGGTCGCTCTACTAATAAAAATGACCGAGAAGAAAAGATTTTAACTATGCTTATGAGCAGTGGATATAATGACGATGGCTATCATTTTGATGAGTATGAAGCTAAAGAAGTTGTAGAACAAATGTATCATGTTAAAGACAATAAGAAATATATTGGTGAAAAATATGATATGAATAAAGCTCATGAGATTTGTGAACGCTATAAAGAAGTATTGCCTAATGATGTTGAACCTTGCGATGTTTATGTTGCAATTAATGCTCAATATCATGATTATGCTAAACTATTTGAAGAATGGTTTGGTGGTAATATAGATAATAAAGTGTTTGAAAGTGCTATTACATTTTGGTTTAAAGATGTAGATTTTGATGGTGATAAAGTATGGGAATATTTCCACATGAATAACTAATCATTATTGTGTAACTGTAAAAGGGAATTATCTTCGGATAGTTCCCTTTTTTATTTATCTAATTTTAATATGGACAAATTTATTGATGTAATTGTAGATGGAATCCTTAGTAATTTTGATTTTGGATTTATGTTTATTGTTAATGTTCTAACTTATATTATTATTAAAGTTATTGATTACTTTAATGGTGATAATAAAGTTCCTACTTGGCAAAAACGATGTGTATTAGTAATAAGTATTGCTACTATGGCTGGTATTTATATTGCTGCTGGATATGATAATGCTATTATGCTTGTTAATAGTGCTGTTCTTGCTCCTGTGTTTTGGAGTTGGGTTGTTAGTCCTATTCTAAAGAAACTTGGAGCTGGCTATAAAGATATTGATAATACTATTGGTTAAGATTGTATAAGATTGATTAGCTAGGCTTGACTGACTAATTCAAGCCTGCTCCATCCTCTACGGGGAGTATAGCTTGCCAAATTTGGCTAGTTTTAAGCCTAGCTGATTAACTATACACGATTGAATAAAAGTCTTACTATAAGCCTAAAAAGTGGCTCTATTGATGTACATAAATATTTACAATATTAAATTTCAAAATAGTAAAGTTATGAGAGTTATTAAGACTAAACATTTTCCTTTTGGTGGTTATAAAGCTATTAATCTTTTTGGTATTATATTTACTAAAGGTGAATTAAGTAATAAAGAATTTAATCATGAAGCTATTCATACAGAACAAATGAAAGAGATGTTATATATCTTTTTCTATATATGGTATGGTGTTGAATATCTTATTATAAGACTATTTCATATTAAACAACATGATGCTTATAAAGATGTAAGTTTTGAAGAAGAAGCTCATATTAATGATGATAATCTTAATTATATTAGTGAACGTAAACATTATACTTGGACTAAATATCTAGGTATTAATAGTTCTAAAACTGCTTAATTAAAAAATGTTAATAATATTGTTAAACTACTTGTTATTAATAATATAATTTATATTTGTAACAAACTAAATTCTAAAGATATGGAAGATGATAAAAGAGTTAATTATAAGTTAGATGCTATTAATAAACTTATTAATAATCTTAAACTTAGTATTTCTGGTAATAAAGAGCATAATGAGCTTGGAGAGAATAATGTTATAGTTAATCTTGATGAGATTAGTCAAAAGATTACTGAATTACATGAAATGGTTAAAGCTGAATTTGATGAATTTGAAAATCAACATAAAAGTGAATCAGATGAAACTCAAACTCTTCTTAATAATCGTTTTGATAAAATTGATGCTAAATTAGATAGTATTAAATCTGCTATTGATAGTATGAAAACTACTATTAGTGGTAAACTTGATACTGTTAATTCTACTATTAATAAAGCAAATACAGATATAGTTGCTGCGATTAATGCTATGAAAGCTAGTAATGATACTAAAAACGATGCTATAATTACTGCTCTTCAAGGACTTGTAACTAAAGTTAATCAAAATACTAATAATATTAATTCTCTTGATGGTAGAGTTGATGCTCTAGAACAAGCTTGATATGAATTTTAATTTAGTAGAAATGTATAATGGCTTGTTAAGATTTAATAAGCATATACTAAATGAACTTGCAGAAGGACTTAAGCATTTACCTAATTTGGATGGAGTATCTAAAGGAGATAGTTTAATTATTAATGAACAAGGTAATCCAGCTTGGGGTTCTGCTGCATTTATTCCTACTTTTGAAAATGCTGCTTATGGTATTGAATGGACTAAAGATGATAATGATATAATCAGAATTGGTAATGCTAAATTTCATAGAGAACTTCCTATTCAAAATAGACTTAAAGGTTGTGTCTATAATGAAAAGAAAATCAGTTATTTCCTTAATCCTACTGGTTGGGCTAAACCTCTTGAAAATGGTCTTGTTCCTCCTCTTGATGGAAGTGATGGCGATGTTGGGGTAAGAGTTCCAGAGTTTTATATGTGCGTTAAAGATACTGGTACTAAATATCAACTTTGGATAAGTGATTTTAATATTGATGGAACATTTACTAGAGTTCATCCTTTTATTATAAGTCATACTAAAACTATGACTAGAACTAGAGAAGATGGTAAAGAAGAAGTGTTTAGTGCTTGTATTAAACATGATGATACTAGATATTTAGGAGGAAATAAAAGTTCTTCTATTTTTGCTACTAAATTGCAAGGTAGACCTAGAACTGGTATTACTTATGATAAAGCCAATGAATTTTGTACTAATCGTGGAGATTGGATTACAATGATTGATTATCTTGAATATTGTGCTTTACAAGCTCTTTGTTATATTGAGTATGCTAATTTTGATAATCAAGCTGCGCTTAATACTAATTTAACTAGTGAAGGATTTAAACAAGGTGGTCTTGGTGCTGGTGTTACAAATTTAAATTGGGATAGATGGACAGCTTTTAATGGTAATAATCCTATTGTACAAACTTATTGGACTGCTGAACATAATATTGGTAATGGTAGTACAAATGGTGACCATTATGAACTAGGAAATTATAATGCAGATGGAAGTAATTTAAATACTTATCCTGCTGTTTATCGTGGTATTCTAAATTTCTTTGGTGATATATGGACGTTTATTAGAGATGTAGCTATTATAAATCGTAACGCAAATTATAATAGCGTTTATCTTCTTAAAAAAGGTGTTAATTATTCTGATATTACAATAGATAATATTCAAGATAAATGTTATTTTATAGGTGACCAAGCTAATACTAATAATTTTATTACTGAATTTGATTTTAGATTTGGTCCTTATTTTGTTCCTAATAAAGTTGGAACTAATAAAAAAGCTGACTATAATTGGAAAAGAGGTAATGATGGACAAGATACAGATAAAGCTGTTCGTGTGCTTCTGCTTGGCGGTGGCGCTGATGACGGTTCTGCGGCTGGCTCTGGTGGCTTTTATTCTCATTGGGTTCGGTCAGTTTCTGCTGCTGGTGTCGGCTTCTTTACCACAGTTAAACTTGATTAAATAAGTCCACGTGGAACTGTTGTTAGGAGTAGTTGGTTAATTAATTTGTTTTCTGTTTTTGCATTTCTCGATACTACTCCTACAACAGTTTATTATAATAATATTAAAGGTTATGTTTCTTAAGATGATTGACATTTAGATACAGTGCTTCTGCTTAGCAGTAACGCTAATAACAGTTCTAAAGCTAGCTCTAGTAACTTTAATTCTAATTGAGTTCAGTCAGATTCTAATGCTAATGTCGGCTTCTTTTATATAATTCCTAAAACTAATAAATATAATATTAATATAAATATTATTTTGGGAAGTATAACCTTACCTCTTGGTAAAAGATAACGTTATTTAGAAACTAAAAGTGTTGGTAGTGATATTCACGAAGGCTCTTATATAAATTATATAAATATGAAAAGATATAATGGTTTACATGATAAACTATGTACTATTGAAAATATTGAAGTTGCTGATGATAATGCAAGAAAGAATAAGAATAAGAAATATGGTATTAATAAACATGATAAAAATAGACAATATGAAAATGAAGATTTAGTAGATAAACTATTTAATCTTAAATATAAAACTTCTAAATATAGCCTATATAAAATATATGAACCAAAAGAACGTATTATTTATAGACTTCCTTATTATCCTGATAGAATTGCTCATCATGCTATAATGAATGTTATAAAAGATATTTGGACAAAAAGTTTTATTCATAATACATATAGTTGTATTGAAGGTAGAGGTATTCATCTTTGTGCAAATAATCTTAAAAGAGATTTAAGGAAATATCCTAATGAAACTAAATATTGTCTTAAATTAGATATTAGGAAATTTTATCCCAGTATTCCTCATGATGGTCTTAAGAAATGTATTAGAAAGAAGATTAAAGATAAAGATTTTCTAATGATTCTTGATGAAATTATTGATTCTACTGATAATGTTCGTGATGTTTCTTCTAAATTAACTAATAAGATTGGAATTGGAGTTCCTATTGGTAATTATCTATCTCAATACTTTGCTAATCTTTATCTTAGTGAACTTGACCATTTATGTAAAGAAGAACTTAAATGTAAATTCTATTATCGTTATGCTGATGATATAGTTATTTTAAGTCATGATAAAGATTTTCTTCATAAAGTTCTTATTTATATTAAATTATATGTTCATACTATTGGATTAAAAGTTAAAGATAATTATCAAATATATCCTGTTGATAGTAGAGGAATTAATTTTGTTGGCTATGTATTTTATCATACTCATACTCTAATTAGAAAATCTATTAAATATAAAATTATAAGACTGGTAAATAGTTATTTAAACAGAGAAATTGATAAAAAAGAATTTAAAGTTAGAATGTGTGCTTATTATGGATGGCTTAAACACGCTGATGCTAAAAATCTTCTTTATAAAATTCAAAGTCTTACAGGTGTCAGATATTCTAATTGGAATGGTAAAAGAACTAATATTACTAAATATTATGGTAAATACGTTAGAATAATTCAAATTATTAATTATGCTAAGTATTTTAGAATTAATTTTATTAGAAATGGTAAAGCTTATTACGCTGATAGTAGAGATAAAACTCTATTTTATTCTATACATAGATTTAATCATTTTCCTATTAATTTTAAAATTATTAAATATGACTGGCGTATTTATGCTAAAAATAGAAAAGAAAAAGTTAAACTTAAAACATAATATATTATGACTAAAGATAAACTTAAAGATGATATTATTAGAACTATATGCTGTTTAAATAGTGATATATCTAATAAAGATAGAAAATTACTAATTGAATTATTAAATTCTATTGTTGATTATACTAATAATACTGAACTTGAACAAAAAGTTAAAGTTATAGAACAAAAGCATAATGAATTAGTTGATACAGTTAATGAACTTAAAGCTAAAGTTGAAACATATTCTGATAAGATTAATGAGCTTGAAGAAAGAGTTCATCAATTAGAAAACGCAAGTCAATCTTAACATGGCTAGTCTTAATCAATTAGTTAGTGAATTTGCTCATGCTGTTGGCAATCCTAATAGTATTCCTCTTAGACGTAATCTTCGATATGCTATTCTTCATGGTCGTAATGAACTAATTCGTAAAAGTTATGAAAATCATAAATATGTTGATAAAGGTTTGCAACAACGTATTCGTGTTTCTATTATTAATGTTCCTGATGGTGACTTATATAATAGTCAAACTCTTGGACTTCCTGCAATTAAACGTACTAAACAAGAAGTTCCAAAGCCAGTTAGACTTATTAATAACTTACCTTTCCAATCAATTAGAACTACCGGACATACTGGGATAGAAATACCATTTGCAAAAGAAGCTAGTGCTAAGTTTTATCATTATCTTGCAGGTATGTGTAATCTTCCTGTTTATGATTATATTAATGGTTATATTTATTTCTTTAGTAATAATAAAGATTGGTTTCAAAATATAGGTTCTATTATTATTGAATCTCCATTTGAAATTCCTTATCTTGTTCCTACCGAAACTGTTGAAAAAGCTAAAGATGTAAATTATGACCCTATTGATGATGAAGCTAAATATGATGATGATGAATTTCTTATTCCTGAAGATATGATTGGAGCTCTTAAAGAGATTGTATTTAAACATAATCTTATTGAAATTCCTCGTCAAACAAATGAAACTCCTATTGATAATTTTGTAACTAGATAAATTATGATTAAAGATATAGATATTAGTCATTATTATAAAAAGTTTATTGAAACTTCTAATGACGATATGGCAAAATATAATAAAGAACTTGAAGTTATAAATAAGATGAAAGCTGATTGCCGTGCTTATATTAAAAGTAAAAATCAAGTTATTAAAGATGATTTAAAAATTAATCTTAATGAATATGGGTTTCAATTTCTTAATGATAATGTTGAATTAATTAATAAGTTAGAGCAATTAATTAATAATCAACTTAGTTATACAGTTGGAGAAAAACGTATTGTTCTTCTCCAACTTTTGCGTTATTGTAATTTAGCTAAAAAAGCAAATGATTATATTATTGCTCTTAAACTTGCTACAAGACGTTCTGAATTAAGTCTTACTGATTATAAGAAATACATTCATAGATATTATAGTTATGGTGTTCATAAATGTGTTCTTGAAGGCTACGCTTATCATTTTAAATATGAAATTGGTGATTTAGTTATTAATTTCTGGAGATATAGAGATAAACCTAGAGATACTTATGTTGATTGGAACGCTACTAGACTTAAGAAACAAGAAATTATTGATGCTGGTCTTAAACCTTATGATAAAGAAGAAGCTGAGATATATAAAATTCGTGGACTTAAGTATGATGGTATTCCTTATGTAGTTTATAAAACTAATAAAGAGTTTTATGAAATACAACTTATTAATAATGGAACTCATAGTTATAGTGCTATTAAATTTAAGTATGCTAATTATATTAATAGAGAACTTAGAGGTAAAGATGCTAAACAACTTAATTCTGAATGTAAAACTGTTGATGATATTTTTAATCTTAAATTAGGATTAAGAAGTAAACTTCTTGTTTATCTTGAACGAGAACCTAATGCTCCATTTAAATATATTAGGAATGTTAATCAACAAAAGTATGAACGTGGAGCACATAATAATGGTAATAAAACTAGATATAGTGATAAATAAAGTAATGTAGTTGAACGTTCCGCTTCGCTCCACTCAACTCCCCGTGGAGGATGGAGATATATCTTGAACTAATTCTAGCTAATACTAATCATACTCATCCTCCACGGGGAGTATCCACTAATGATTTTGCTAATCTTTTTAATGCTGAACTTATTAATATTGCTATTGTATGTATATATATAAGATAGGGTTAACATTTATTAATCGCTGATACTCAATAAGTTAGAAGAAAAAATAAAAAAAAGTTACGCCACCCATGGCGTGTTTAACACTTATTTTAACTAAAATATCGCCACCGGAGGTCGAATTTTCGTTATATTGATAAAGTTGTTAATCATTAAACAAATAAAGTTATGCCTGAATTTAATTTTAAAAGTCCTGTTGTTACTCGTAAAGTTCGTGAAACTGAACTTATTCTTGAAGAAGTAATTCCTAGTCCATTTTTTGTTGAAAAAGAACTTAAAGATATTAATATTGTTGAAGCTGAAGCTTCTAGAATAAAAATTATTCAAAGTTTTTATGAACGTAGAGGATATGCTCAAATAAGTACTGATTTACTAAATTATATTACTAATAATGCAAAAAGTGTAGTTATTGTTAAACTTATTTGTTATATTGCTAAAACTATTAAGTTTAATTCTAATAAAATTATACTTAAAGAAAATGATGAAACTAAGAAGATTTGTTCATTTATTCATCTTCATAGATATATTAAAGAACTTGAGATGAATAATATAATTCGTAGAACTACTAAACAATCTGTTTATGTTGTTAATCATGAAATGATATTTAAAGGTAGTTATTCTGATTTTATTAAAGTTTATCTTGACATATATAAAGAAATTGGTATTATGCTTGATGCTGATGGTAGAGTTATTCTTGATAAATCTATAAATTATGGCAAACAATAAAACTATTACAATAGAACATATCATTGCTAAACTTGATAATGATTTCAATCCTGATGGAAGTGATTGGATTCCTAGAGTTCCTGCTTGGTGTGTTGATGCTATGAATGAACTTAAAGTTCTTCGTAAAGTTGATAAGAAAATGAAACTAACCGTCATTAATAAGATAGCTAAAAGTAAATGTTGTCTTATTGATGACGGTCTTAAAGTATATGATAGTAATGGTTGTGAAGTACCTAGAGCTGATACTAGTAAATATAGATGTGGTGATACTGAATCTGCTCCATCCTCTACGGGGGGTCAAGCGGAGGACGAAAGTCCGGAGCGTGCTACTAATAAAGACTATCTTGGTATGCCCGATGATTGTTGTCCTAATGGTTCTAGAACTAGAGAAGTTATTGATACTGGTAAAGTAGGATGTAATCCTGTTGTTTATACAGTCCATAATAATACTGAATGTCCAAGATGTCAGCATGAAGTTCATTCTCATTGTCAGACCCCCCGTGGAGGATATGATAAGTCAAATCATAATTATATTCTTATTGGAGGTAATACTATTGAACTTAATTTTAATGATACTTGTATAACAGTTGTTTATAAAGATATTGAAACTCAATATAGTGATAATTATCATTGTGAGATTCCTGTTATACCTGCTAATGGTAAATTAATTCAAGGTCTTACTTATTATTGTATGGCTCGTATGCTTATGAGAGGATATAAACATCCCGTGTTTAATCTTTCTGCTAGTCAATATGGAACTAATCCTTTCTATCTATGGGAAAGTATGAAGAAAGATATTAAGACTAGTATTTTATTAGATGAACAAAGTGATGATGATAGTGGTTGGAATGAGTTCTTTTATAACTTTACTTTTCCTAAATAATTATGAATATACAAAAGAAACTTAGTCTTAATAAACATCCGGGTGATTGTGTACCTTATTCATTAGTTGCTGCTAAAAATGTTAAAGTAAGTAATGATGGAAGGATGATTGTTAATGAAGAAGGGCTTGAAGATTGTAAAGTAATTGCTAACGCTATTCATGAAGATGGTATTAATAATTTTAAAATAGTTGGTGTTATTCCTACTAGTACTGAACTTATTTTATTTATTGTTAATACTGATTCTAATAGTTCTTATATTTATAGATATAATGAACAAGCTGATAATTGTTATAGAGTAAATAGTAATTGGAAATATAATGGTGGAAAAATTAAAGGAACATATACTTATAATGTTAAAAATCATCTTATTATAGCTATTGCAGAAAATAATGCTTCAGTTGATGTTCCTCTTAAAACTATTAATATTGATTTAGATTCTGACCGTCCTGATTCTGAAATGTCTGTTATTCCACAAATAACTTTACCTACTATTAGTGGTTTAAATTATGTTAGTGGTGGAGCTTATAAAGGATTTTATTTTATATTTATTAGATATAAGATAGATAAAACTAATTATACTAAATGGTATAGTATTGGATTTCCTATTTTTAATGATGTTATAATTCCACAAGTTATTAATAAAGTTTGTTTTAGAAAAACTAATGTTTATGAACCGAAAGATGAATCAAACGGTTATTGTTATGGTAATACCGATTCATTTAGTGATTCTAAAGATATATGTAATCAAACTTTTGAAATAAATATTAGTGGAGGTCGTTCTGGTCTTTATCAACTTGGTTTTATTGTATGTAAAAAAGATAGTACTCAAGCGTTTAGAACAGATGATTTAAATAATAATATTTTTAAATTTAGTAGAGATGTTCTTGTTGAATATAATGTTGCTGATTTAACTACTGACTATTATAATTATTATAATGTTGGTAATATCATTAATTATAAGAATAGAATATATATTGCTAATTATAATGAAAAAACTGATAACGATGACAGAACTTTAAGTAATGGTAAAACATTAGAAGAAGCTGTTAAAGATATTACTATTAAACTTCGTAATAAAGCTATTAATGCTTATTATAATGATTATACCACTGTTAATGCAGTTAGTGAAAAAGGTCCATATTTTAAAATGGCTAGCCTTCAAATTACTGGTACTGCTGATTGGCAAATTAAAGATATTAATAAAGTATTCAATAATAATCAATATCCTTTTCGTACTTTTAGAACTTTATTTAATGATACAGTTATACAAGGTATTGCAGCACATGAATATTTAAAGATTAATTATAATGCTAAAATAAAAGTAGGTAGTAGAGGTAGTCATAATCTTAAAGAATATCTTGCTTGTCATTGTTTTATTATTCCTACAAGTTATAAATATGAAAATAATCAATCTGTTTATACTTTACCTAGTACAGTTAAAATAGCTTGTTATGTTTATAATGGAACTGGATTTACAGAAGATACTGTATTTACTAGTGGACAAGTATTATTTGGAGATACTATATTTGATATTGATAATTGTAAAATGAGAATTACTCATTCTATTATCGAACCTAGTTATGATTTTAATGAACGTAAAAAGAATGATACTCTTATTCCTGGAGAAGTATATAACTTTTTTATTCATTTTGTTGATAAATATGGTGATGCTAGTAGAGGATATAAATTATCTAATAAAGATAAATATATAAATAATGTTGTTAATGATGGTTCTCATTGTACTATAATTACTTTTAATTGGAATAATCAAGGTAATGGTAATATTCCGTATTGGGCTGTTATTAGTGGAGATATTCCAATATCTAGTATTAGTTCTAATGTTAAAAGGTATATTGCTAATCATAAAATTGTAGTTTATACTGCTGAACCAATAAATAATCCTACTACTAATATATTACTTAATAGCTCTGGTGAACTTGAAGCTACTAATAAAGATGAACTATATACTCTTATATCTAATTACTTTATTGATTATCAAGATAAAGATAAATATAATGATTTATATGTTTATCAAGTTATAAATAGTGGTAGTTATACTCCTTGTAGTAATCAAGTAATAGGTGCTATTGGTGTTGATAATGAAGCTAAATTTGGTTATTACGAAAATATTAATGGTGATGAACTATTTAGAATACCTGATTTAATATTTGATGCTGAAGCTATTGGTGGTGAACATACTAGAGGTTTTATATATAATATGAATAATACTTTTAATAAGTTTTATATTCGTGCTAATATTGATACTACTTTATGGAATCAAATTAAAGAATTAGGTTATGTTGGATGGTTTATTAGTTATGAAAAAGTTGAACCTATTACTAGATATACTGGATTATTAACTAGAAAAGATTATTGTAATATAGCTAGTAATGTTACTTGGCAAGATGGTAGTTGGGGTACAAAACCGGGTTTTGTAGCGAATAATTTTACTAGTGATAAATGTTATCTATATAGTGGTCGATTTGATATTGATGATAGTATTAAATATGATTTTAATATTATTCGTATTGATGGTAAATGTAAATTCGAACCTTATAAAGAAAAACATGATGTTGTTGATATGGTAGTTAATACTACTTATCCTTATAGTTATAATATGCCAGTTATAGGTGTAATTAGTAGAAATGAATATAAACCTATTAATAATTATAAATTAGTAGTTGCTGATAGTGTTACTGATAGTAGAGCTGGAAAAGGAACTGCTCTTGAAATGGATGATTATAAGGAATTACTACTTGATGCTGAAACTATGTTTCTCGCAACAGTTCTTAATTGTACTAAAAATATTTATACTAGTAAAGAAAAAGAACTTGTAAGACTTAATGACGTTTGTTATAATGGTGGAACTTATTCTATTGAGCATGGATATAATGGTAGAATGACTTATGATGGTGTTCTTATTTATAATGATAATGGAGTTATAATGAACGAAGGTAATTATAAATTATATACTCCTACTAATAATCAATATTATTATAGTGGTGATGAACCATGTTGGTTTGATATTCCATTCAATGTTTATATTCAGTTTCCTTTATATAGTGATAAGTTCTTTGAAAGTAAACGTTTTAATAATGAACCTAGTAAGATAGCTTTTAGTATTAAAGAAGATACTGACAAGAAAAGTGTTGCTTTTGGTACATTTGTAGAACCTAAGAATAGTGTTGATTTATTTAAAGATCCTATTGGAAATGTTGACCAATATGTTCCTAAATTGTTAACTCAATATCGTAATGATATTATTAATATTACTCGTTTTGATAAAACTATAAGACGTAGTAATGTTATTCAAGATGAAAGTGAAGTTAATGCTTGGAGAATATTTCCTATTGAAGGTTATAAAAATATTACTGAAAATAAAGGAAGTATAACTAATTTAGTTGGAATTGGATATTATCTTTTAGTTCATACTCAACATAGTATGTTTATGTTTGATATAAGTGCTGCACTTAAAACTAGAGATGAAAATGTTCAATTATATCAACCAGATGCTTTTGAAGTTGATTATAAAGAAGTATTTACTAGTGATAAAGGTTATGGTGGACTGCAAGATGATTTAGCATATATAGTCGGAGAATTTGGTTATATTTTTTATAATGATGATTTTCATAAACTTTATCAATTTGATGATGGTCAACTTAAAATAATGGATGAAGATATTAAATTATGGTTAGATAAATATCATCCTAATAAAGTTAGATTTGCTCATGATAAATTTAATAATCGTATTTTAATTAAATTTGATTATACTTATGATAATATTAATCCTAATACTAAAGAATCTATTATAGAATCACATAATGAAGTCATTAGTTTTAATTATAAAGTAGGTAGTTTTATTAGTTTACATGATTATTATTTTAATAATGCTTGGTCTACTAAAACTAAATGTTATTTTCAAACTGAACATAATAATGATAGACTTAACTGTCCTCTTCATATATTTACTAATGAATATAATTATGGTAGATTTAATACTCATATGGGTGATGATAGTAGAAGTCTATATCTAGTATCTAAACAAGAAGTTGGTGATGAGCCTATATTAGTTCATAATAGTTATATTGATATTATAGTTAATGAATCTTATGAACTTATTAAGTTTCTTGAATTTATTAAATATAAAGTACGTAAGATATATATTCCTATTTATAGTGATAATATTAATAATCCTGTTGATTTAAGAGAACATCCTTATGCTGGAGATATACTTCGTATATTTAATGAAGATAATGATACTGATGATATAGATATTAATATTGATAAACTTAATGAATTTAATAAGTATAAAAAACCTTGGTATGAACTTACTCAATATAACTTTAATTATTTTCGTAATAATATTAAAGAACATCCTACTGCTATAAGTGATAAACTTCGTAGAGTATATGGTAATTATTTTGTAGTTCGTTTTATATTTAATAATTCAGATAATAAGCGCATTGAATTTGAAAGTCTTGAATGTGCTCAAACTCAATTTAGAAAATTATGATACAGTATAGAGATAGACGAAGACAAAAAGCTTTTATTGGTGCTATTATTGGTGCAGCTGCTAGTATTGCTGGTGGTATAATTAAAGGTAATAAGCAAAAGAAAGCTCAAGAAAAAGCTCAAGCTGAAGCTCAAGCTGCACAAGACCATAAAGATGCTTTACAAAATGCTCAAGCTTTAACTAGTGCTTATGCTAATCAAGATTATGTTGGTCAATATAATGATAAGCTTACTCTTAAATGTGGTGGTAGAGTTCGACGTAAAGCTAATTTTGGTACTGAGTTTGCTCAAGCTCTTCCCGGTTTAGGTAATCTTGCTAGTTCTATTACAGGAGTTCAAGGACTTGGTGAATTAGGTACTGCAATAGGTCAAGGTGTTTCTGCTAATCAACAAATTAATGAAAATAAACGTATTGCTCAAGAAGCTGAACAGCGTAAACAACTTCAAGCTGGTCAGCAGCAACTTAATATTACTTCTGATAAAATGACTAATCCAATGACTATGTATCAACGCTCTAGTTTTATTAATAAATATAAATGTGGTGGACGTAGAAAAGCATGGATTGGTGCTGCTATTGGTGCTGCTGGAAGTTTAATTGGTGGTATGTTTGGAAGTAAAGGACAACAACCAATTCAAGTTAAACAAGCTGACCAAGCTAGTTATAGTGCTCCTAAAACTGGTCTTGAACGTCCTGAATGGATTACTAATGGTACTGTTCAACAACCTGTTATGCCTCAATCAGTATATCGAGATAGGCTAAATGTATATCGCTGTGGCGGTCATAGACGCTAGTCTTTTGCTCTCTGTTGAATTATTATATATAGATATGAACTATTAATCGACTGATAGGCTATCGTTCAGCAGAGAGCCTTAAAATCAATCAAATTACAATTTCTCATTATATTATATAAAATGCCTAGAAAAGATAAAGTTATTCATATAAGTAATTTACCTAGTACATTTAGAGGTAATGTTACTCGTAATGGAAGATTTATTCAAAATGGTATTCCTCCACTTGGTGGAGCTTATGATAAAGTTGCTAAATCTACTGGTTTAATAAGACTTGGTAATGAATTTCTCTATAATGGTATAAACAATTTAGTATCTAAAGATAATAGAGAAAAATTAATGAATAATACTGCTGGTAGACTTATTAATTATGTTAAAGATTTTAATAAAGAATCTTTTCCTAGTGATGATGAACTTGGACCAACATTTCCATTTAATATTATTCAAACTCCTAGAAGTAATGGAAAAAAGCTTCCTCAAAAGCAATATGCTGTTGGTGGTAAAATACCAAATGTAGTTGCTGGTGGTATTGCTCAACCTCTTGGTAATAATTTCTTTTATATGAATGGAAGAAAACATAGTCAAGGTGGTATTGATATTGGGCCTAGTGATAAAACTGGTATTGAAGTAGAAGGTGGTGAAGTAGTTGAAACTAATGGAAATGAACTTAAAGTTTATTCTGCACAACCTATTCTTAACGGTGCTAGTCCTGCTCAATTAGTTATGGGTGGAGCTAATCCTAATAAAGTATTTAAAGCTCAAGAAGATTTTAAAGATAGAAATAGAATTAATGATGATGGAACTAAATATAAAGAAGGTGGCAAAATTTATCAAGTACCTGATGAATATAAAAGACAAATCGCTGAAAGTGGTTCGATAATTATTGGTGGTTATCCTACAATAGCTGGTAATAGAAATTATAAATTTATTAAGGGTTTGACTAAAGCTTCTAGAATAGGTAGAACTGCTACTAATTTTATTAATTTATGTAGACAAAAAATTTATGACTTATCTAATAAAATTGATAATACTTGGATTAATCAAGGTATTAAAGAAGTTTATAGAACAACTATCGGTAAACATGGTAGTAATCTTCCTAGAACTGTTGATTATATTACTAATAAATTAAATATAAATGAAGATAATAAAAAAGCTATGGGTGGATTAAGTAGAGATAAAGATTATGGTTCTAAAAAGAAACCTTATCCTAGTGTAGCTAAAAAAGATTTTGCTGGTGGACATAGAAGTTATCCTATTCCTACAAAAGCAGATGCTGTTGATGCTTTAAGACTAGCTGGACTTCACGGTAGAAATGATGTTAAAGCTAAAGTTTATAATAAATATCCAGAACTTAGAAAGAAAGGTAATGTTGGATTAGTTGTTAGTATTAATGGTAATGTTAAGAATGGATTAATTCATTCTCCATCCTCTACGGGGGGTCTACGCGATAAATTTGCTGTTGGCGGAAAACGTATTAATCGTCATGGAAGAACTTGGGAATATGATGAAAAAATTGGAGCTTATGTTCCTATAACTAATAGAACTATTAATAGAACTTCTGCTTATCCTATTAATAAATCCGCTAGAGGAGAAACTATTGTTGGTAGTGATTATACTTTTAGGAATGGTAGATGGTCTAAAAATAATACTACAAATAATAATGTAAATACTAATACTAATAAATCTAATATTGATAATGAAAATCGTCGTCCTCAATATTATGCAGAACGTAGACTTCCTTTATTTGAAGATGGTGCTGGTATTACTAGTGGTTTAGTTAGAGCTGGTTGGAGTCATGGAAATAACAAAGGGGTTAGTATGAATAATATTAATATTCCAAGTTTATCTGTAACTAAATCTAGTGGGAGGACTCCCCGTGGAGGACGAAGTAAGTCAAGTCAATCAACTCAATCTACTTCTACTAAAACACCTCCTACTGCTGTTTATAATCGCAATCTACCTAAAGTAGAAGCTAGTATTCCTACTACTTTACCTGTTTCTACTAATACTCCTGCTAAAGGAACTACATCTTCCGATGGTAAAGGTCAAGGTAAATTTAAAAATCTTACTACTGCTGATTGGATTGGATTAGGTAGTAATGTAGCTGGTAGTTTAGCTAGTTATTTTGCTAGTAAAAGAGCTATTAATAAAATGAGAGGTCCGGGACAACCTACTCTTATTAGTGCTAATAAACTTAAAACTAAATATAATATTAATCCTCAACTTGATAGAATTAGAGAAGATAAATTTGAGGCTTATCATGATATTGATTCTAATACTGCTAGTAGTCGTGTTAGTTTAGCTCGTAAACAACGAGTTCGTAATGCTGCTGGTCAAGCTGCTAATGAACTTTATGGTAATAAAGAAAATATAGAAACTAATCTTATTAATCAAGATAGACGTAATCAGCAAAGTGTTCGTCAATTTAATGCTCAACAATACAATCAATATATAGATAGAAAAGCAGCATTTGATAATGGTATTAGAGAAGCTAAAGTGACTAATATTAATAATTTATTTAGCGGTATTAATGCTGGTATTCAAGATATGATTAGTAGATATGAAAATCGTAAAGCTTTAAATAATACTATTGGTGCTATGAGGGCATCTGCTCCTAATGTAGATGATAGAATTATGCGAGATGCTGGAGTTGATTATGATGAATTTATTATTCGTAAACGTAGAAAACTTGGAGGAAAACAATCATGCCGATAAACTTTTATACTCCTACTTTTAGACAACAAGTTAATCCTATTGACTTAAATGTCTTAGCTAGAACTTATAATACTCTTGAACAAGGACATCAACAAGCTATTCAAACTAAATCTCAGATTGATGCTCAACTTGCTCAATTAGATTTAAATGAAGCTGAAGATGCTTGGCGTCAAGAACAACTTAATAAAGTTCGTAATGCTCTTACTGAAAATATGCAATATGGTAATGCGTATTCTAGTCTTGATGATATAGTTGGAACTTATGGAGATATAACTTCAAGTCCCGGAATGATTGGTCGTTTACGTGCTCAACAAGATTATAAAGCTTATATAAATAATCTTGATAAACGTACTGATTTATCTGAAGATTATAAGAATTATTATCGTACTGTTAATAAATATAATTATCAAGATATAACTGATAAGAATGGTAATGTTATTGGTGGAAGTAAATGGACTCCTATTGATAAAGAAGTTTCTGAAATTCCTATGAATCAAATACTTAATCAAGCACTTCAATGGGCTGCTAAAGAACAAGGTGGTGGTAGTCAAACAAGATGGCTTGATGCTAACGGTAAAGTTACTGATGATATTACTAAATCTGTTACAGGAGAGATTTATTCTCATACTAAAGGTGATTGGCAAAGATTAAGTAAAGCTAAACTTGCTGAAGCCGTTAAAGCTGTTATTGAAAATACTCCTGGTGCTAAAGCTAGTCTTGAACAAGATTATAAGATTGCTAAATGGAAATATGACCAAAATGGAAGTAATCCTGATATAACAGATAAAAATGGTATTCTTCTTACTCCTGAACAATATCTTGCTAAACGTATTGACCCTTTCTATAATGCTGCAACTTTTTATAATCAAAGTAGTGATACTACTTATGGAGAAGCATGGAAAGCTCAATTAGCTTTATCTAAACAAGCTGGATTAGGAAGTAGTGCTCAAAGAAAACAAGCTATTGATAATTTAACTTATAAAGGTACTCCTGTTCGTATTGATAATTTTATGCCTGCTCAAGCTCAAGCTGAAATTACTAGCAATAGACAATCAATAGCTGGATTGCTTAGTAAATATAATCCTGATATTAATATTAATTTAAGTACTGCTAACCCAGATGATATTAGAACTAGTATTATGACTAATATTACTAACCCATCTGATAGAGCATATGCTCTCAGTTATCTTAATGATATTATTGATAATCAAGAATATATTAATAGTCTTAAAGTTGGTAAATCTCAAGATAGTATTGACGGGTTTGATACATATAATTCTATTATTAGTTTAAGTGATTTGCCTAATAATAAATATTCAGATAGATATAGTAAATATGTTAATCAGATATTTGGAGATAGCAGTTCTATTAGACAATATTTTAATAATGATGATGTTTATAATTCGTTTATTAATGCTCTTGGTGGAGAGAAAAAAGCTGCTAGTCTTGGAATAAGATTTGGTTCTGATGGTAATGGTTATAGATATGCTGAATTACCTAAAGATTATCATAAATCTATTTATAGTTTTGGTAAAGCTGTTAAAGAAGCTGAAGATACTAGAAATCCTTTAAATGCTTTTCTTAATTCTGCTAAGACTAGATTTTTTGGATATGGTGATAAATTTGTTAGAGTTGATTCTAATGGTGAAGAACATCATGCTGGATTACCAACAGGTAATAAAGAACCTTATATTGGTTTAATTGATTATGTTGATTCTCTTAAATCTAAAAATGATGCTGTTCTTGATGGTGGTCAAATAACTTCTTCTACTATTGGTATTAGTGCTTTAACTCCAGAATTAGCTGAAATTAATTTTATGATGAACGCTAATCCTGAAGAAGCTAGTAAACTTTCAGCTTATAAAAAGAATAAAGAAGAGCAAGCTATGATGGCTATTCGTAGTGGTATTGATTTAACTCAAGGAGAAGCTTATATTACTAGTGAAAATGGAATATTTGAACCTATGACTTCTGAGGATAGAAAAGCTTATACAGCTTATCTTAGAAGTGCTAAAGAAAATGAAATTACTCCTACTATTGTTCGTGACCCAAAAACTGGGGATGTTGGAGTTCAAATTAATATTGCAGGTTACTATGATACAGAAGGTAAACTTAAAAGAGAACCTATTACTTTACTTGTAGGTAGCGGTACTATTGATAGTTCTATTATTCAATCTTGGAATCAAGATACTAGTTGGAGAGCTGCTGGTAAAGTAGAAAATTACTATAATGCTAATAGACCTATTTCTCTCACTAATAATGCTGCATTTACTGGAATTGATAAATTTAAATTAGTACCTAATGGCGGAGGTTTTAATTTAATTAATTCTACTAACAATCAAACTATTGGTTTAGTAAGTAAAGAAAATGCTGTTGATATTGTAGATAATTTATCTCAATGGGAACAAACTGTAACTGCTGTTAAAGCTGGAATGACAGTAGATGAAAATGCTGTTAAAGCTATTCAACAAAATGTTGCTACTAAACTTGCTCAACTTAGTGGTAGTTCAGACCCTTATGTTATTCAATATTACTATGATGAATTAACTAATAATCTATATTAATATGGATGTATTAAAGTTTCTACAAGGTGGTAATCAAACACCTAATCCTAAATATAATCCTAAAACTAAAAAGGGGGCTATACAGCCTCCTACTTTAGTTGATTACAACCCCGGCACTTCTATTAGTGACCGGGGTCGTGGTCGTTTATTTGGTCGTATTGCTGGACAATCATATAATCTTAATCAATATGATATAGATAAATATGCTCCTTATGATGTTTATGTTAATCCTGTTGATGACCCAGAAAAACTTGATAAAGAACGTGCTGTTAATCAAAGTAATTGGGAACAAGGATTAAGAATGATTGGACAGATTGGTAATGAAATTACTGTTGGTACAGCTATTGGTTTTGCAGATTTAGCTGATGCTTTCTATAATATGGTTAGTAATAGTCCTAATGATTATCAATCTGAAATAAGTTCTGAACTTGAATCTTTAAAAGAATCTATTAATGAACGTTTAGCTATATATAGAGAAAATCCTAATGCTGCTTTTGATATTGGAGATTTTGCTTGGTGGGCTAGTAGTGCTCCTAGTATAGCTAGTTCTTTAACTCTTATGATTCCTAGTACTGGTCTTGCTAAAGGTGTTTCTTTATTAGGTAAAGGTATAAAGTTTAATAAATTAGCTAATAAAATGGCTAATGCTATTAATATGACGCAAAAGAGTAGAGCCATTACTGGTAGAATAGCAGAAGCTACTGCTATCGGAGTTCCTTCTCGTTATCTTGAAAATTATCAAGAAGCTAGACAAACTTATAATGATATTGAAGATTATTCTAAAACTCAACTTGCTAATATGAATGATAAACAAAGAGAAGAGTTTTATAATAATAATCCTAAATATAGAGATATGTCTGATGAAGAAGTAGCTAAAGATATTGCTAAAAATAGTGCTGATGTTACTTTTACTGAAGATTGGGCTAATGTTCTTTTTGATGTATGGCAAGTTTATAGTTTAAAAAACTTATGGAAAAATGCTTTAAGTGGTAATACAACTAGTTCTAGACTTAGAAATTTAAATATTGCATTTAATAGTAATATTGATGATGCCGCTGCAATTACTAATGCTTTAAGTAATAAAACTACTAAACAAGCTATTACTAGCACATTAAAAGATGTAGGTGATGATATTCTTCATGGTGTTAAAGCCGAATGGACAGAAGGAGTTGAAGAAGCTATTAATTATATAGCTAGTCAAGATGGTTTATATAATGGTAAAAAAGTATTTGATAAAGATATTCCTCAACAAACTATTAAAGATTATCTTCAAGACCCAATGCTATGGGAACAAGCATTTTGGGGTGCTCTTGGTGGTGTTACTTTTAGTAGTGTTATGAATAAAGCTGGAGAGTTTATTAATAAACGTCTTGATAAAGATTGGACTTCTGCTGAAAAACAAAGAGAAAACGAAATTCTTGGTCGTACTGCTACTTTTCAAGCATATCAAGAAAGACTTAATAGTATTGCTAATGGTAAAAATCCATTTATAATTACTGTTGATGAAAATGGTAATCAAATTAATCCTGATATTGTAGTTGGTACTGAAGAAGAACTTCGTAGTATAGCTGAAAAAGAATATATGGATAATATTATTATTAATTCTATGAACGCTGGTAATTTAGGACTTCTTGAAAGTTCTATTAATAGTAAAGAATTTAATGATAGTATTACTAATAAACTTGGATTACAACAACAAGATAGTATTGAACTTATTAATAGGTTTAAAACTGAAATTAATAATCTTAAAAATGAATATAATACTACTTTAAATAAAGTTAATAGACTTGGTGGCGGATTTGAAGTTGGTCGTATTATAGCTACCCAAATGGTTCATGCTCGTAATCGTCAAGAAAATTATAATAATCTTCTTAATTGGGCTAATGATGTTTTAAATCAAGATATTACAAATAATCATATTGAAGATGTTGATATTAATTCTGCTAAGAATGGTATTTATCAGCATATTATTAATAGTATTCAAAGAGATATTAAAACTATTCAAGATAATGCAGCAATTAATAATTCTGTTAAACAAGAACGTATTGCTCAATTAAATGAACGATTAGATGCTATTAATAAACTTTATACTCCTATCGATATTGAAAATAAAAATGATATTCAATCAGCTATTCAACTTCAAAAACAATATAATGAAGTATTTAAAGATTTAGCAGAAGTTGTTAATGCTGAGATTAATGTTGAGGTTAATAAAAACCAACTTAATTTATCTGATGATAATATTAAATCTCGTATAACTTATCTTAATAACTTCTTTGATAATAGTCGTAAAAAGATTGTTAATAAAGCTATGGACGATTTACGTAATGCTTATAAACAATATGGTAAAGAATATGTCAATTCTGTTATTAAAGATGCTAATAATGGTGATAAACCTAATATAGATAAAGTTATTAGAGATGCTTATGCTGCACTTGATTTAAGTTCTAAAGGTAATGAACATCTTAAAAATACAATAGAACAATTAGCTGAGATTGCTGAGATTGAAAACGATGTTAATAATATTCCTAAAGAGGAAGAAGTAGTTCCTGTTAATCCTGATGTTAATGAAGTTAATGAAACTGATGTAGATGATACTAACTCATCTCCATCCTCCACGGGGAGTATAGCGGAGCGAAGCGAAGCGGTTCCTAGTGAGCCTACTAATATTGAACAACCTCAATCTCAAACTGAACAACCAGTTTCTCAAGAACCTATTAGTACTCCTAAGTCTGAAGTTAATAATACTCTTCCAGATGATGATTTCGAACGTGGTCAAATAGGTACTGATTTAGTTTATGAAAGTATTGCTGATTTAGAAGATTCTTTAGGACATGAATCAACTAGTAGTGATTTACTTAATGCTAGACAATCTTTTATTGATAAACTTAATCAAGCTGGATTTGAACAAACAGAAGCTACTGACATAGTTAATAATATTATTGATGGTCTTACAGGTGGCAGTTTATATAGTTCTGTTCAAGATGATAGTACTAGACGTTTATTACTTAATGCTACTTACGCTACTATTACAGGTAATGAACGCAATATAGAAGCTATTATGGATGATTTTGCTAATAGTGTTGATAGTGAAGGTAATACTAGAGGTAAAATTGTTAATGGTAAAGTCTATCTTAGTATTGGTCAATTAGTTGAATATATAGATAGTATTACAGGAAATAAAATTATTAAAAATTATTTGTTTAATCAAATAAAAAACTATCTTTACGCAAGCACTAATAATCAAGGTAAATATCGTGCTACTGATGAATCAACTATTAAAAAACTTAATGCTAGACAATTTGTTCAATACGTTGACGGTATTGCTAAAGAACGTCTTGAAAGACTTCAAGTTGAACATACTAATAATGTTAATCTTAAGTATATAGTAGAGAATGAAAATGTTAAAGCATTTACTTCTATTAAACAAGGTGATTATCTAGAAACTAAATATGATAGTAAACTTAGACGTATTAATATATTTGCTAATGATACAATTATTGGTTATATAGGAGTTCCAAATATTGATAAGTTTGGTAATTATGATATGGTTAATCAAGGTTGGAAATATAATATTCATGCTGAAAATGGTCAAGTTATTTCTTCACTTAAAGACGCTTTAATTAGTATTCTTGATGGTGATAGATTTGACGAAGAATTTATTGGTCATTTATATGAACTTGCTGTTAAAGAAGAAGTTACACAAGAAGAACTTGTTAATCTATTTAAAGAATTTGAAACTAAATATCCTGATATAGTTAGAAATTTTACTACTCCTGTTGCAAGTTTTGATTTAGCCGGGCATCTTGTTAATCTTACTAAATATATATTTAATCAACCTTATGAAAATAGTCATGAAGCTAGTATTAATCGTTGGTTTAATAATCTTCTTAATAGTTATGACCAAGCTATTACAATAGTTAAAAGTGACTTTAAAGGTAAAATTAGAGCTACTAATGTTAAATATGGAGTTCTTAATACTATTGATGATGCTAATGGCGAATGGAATGATGTACAAGAAACAGTAGTTGGTTATGATGAAAATATTAACAAACTTGGTGTAGTTGTACAAGGTCAAGTATATCTTAATGGAGAAAGCAAACCTACTATTATTGAAAATCTTACTACTAATGGTATGCCTGTTATTAGTATTCCAAGTAGTGATGGTACTTCTCTATATGCTTTTTGTAAACAAGTTCCATTAAATAGTAATCTACTTAAAGGTGATGCTCGACGTATTATTAATTCTATTAAAAATGAAGTTAATAATCTTTGTAGAGATTATATTAGTGGAAAAATAAGTTTTGGTGAACTTAAACAAAGTCTTGGAGATATATTTGGAAATAATAAACTTGTTAATGGTGATAGAAATACTGGACTTCAAATTAGTATTAATCCTACTAATATAGGCTTTTATGTTAAAGGTGCACATTTTAATGGTAAGGATTATGCTTTTACTATTAATTCTGATGCTGGTAATTATAAACGTAATATTATTATTAATTCTCCTTATGTTGTTAATAGTGCTTTTAAAATAGGTAAAAGTTATGGAATTAATGCTAGTACTATTGATGAATTAGATAATGCTCTTCGTCCTGTTATTGATGAAATGTTTAACTATGCTCAATTTGCTATTAGTAAAGATTTTATTAATGATAGTACAAAAACTAATGATAAAACTAATAAATATATTTATCGCGAAAATGGTAAAACTATTATAAATATTAATGATAAAACTTATAGTTATAATAGTTATCAAGATTTTATTATTAGTAATGGTTTAGTTCGAACTAAACTAGCTAATACTAATACTAATGAAACTGCTGGTAATTGGCAAATTGATGTTCATTCTAAACTCGATATTACTTATGAGCTTGAGGATAGACCCCCCGTGGAGGATGGAGCAATACCTGAACAGCTATCAGAGTTCATGTTAGATGATACTCTTAATGCTATTAATTTTAATGCTTTTGAATCTGCTATAACTGCTAAGAATTTAACTCGTGGACTTAAAAAGTATTTTGCTAATGACCAAACCGCTATTGATTATATTAACGCTCTTCAAAAAATTGGTATATTACCTAAGAATATTCAAGTTGTAAATAGTATTACTGATAATAATGGTAATCAAGTTAATGCTGTTTATCATCGTGATACAGATACTATTGAACTTAATAGTTCTGCTATTGCTGGCCAAAGAGTTTATCGAGTTGTTAATATTATACTTCATGAAAGTTTACATAGACAACTTTATACTAAATATAATACTGAACAAGCTCTTGCTTTAGTTAAACCTATTTATGATAAATTTAAGTTTTGGCTTGATGCTCAAGATGATTCTACTAAAGAAAGACTTAAACCTTATCTGTTTGAGAACTTTAATACAAGTGAAGCTCTTGAAGAATTTCTAGTTGAAAGTATTACTAGTAATGCTCTTATGACTGTACTTAATGAAATTAAATATGATAATAGAAAAGTTAATAAACGTAAGACTTTATTTAGTAAACTTCTTGAAATTATTGCTGATATGTTAGGCATTAAGATTAATGAAGATAGTTTATTAGCTGCTGCTAGAGATGCTTATAAAGCTATTAAAAAAATGCCTAAAGAAAGTAATCAAGAGGCTATTCAAGGAACTTTTCAGTTTGAAGAAGAAACTGCTAGTATAGAACAAACTGAAAATCCTAATGAAGATAACAGTCAAGATTATAATTATAATAATGATAATCTTAATGATGGACTTGATATGTTTAGTAGTGTTGATGATAATATAGTGCTGAATATGGCTGAATTAACTAGCCGTTTACCAATAGACCAACAGCCCGAATTTGCCACTTTGCTTGACACAGGGCGCATCAGTTTTAGCTGTATGTAGAATTAATCGAGTAAAGATAAAAGTCGCTTAAAACGAAAGAAAACAGCCTCTATGACGATGTAATAAAATTTTACTTTACATTAGTCATAGAGGTATTACTATTAATGAATTTAAACTTAAATATAAACTTATGAGTTGTGGAAATATTAAACTTGTAGGATATAATAATCTTAATAACATTATTATTAAAGAACATGGTTCTAATAATGCAGATTATTATAGTCTTATAGCTATGGTTGAAGACCCAATTTTTAAAAAGATTGTAGCTGATAAAGGTATTAATGTTAAAACTTCTGGAAGACAAGCTTATAATGCTCTTCTTGAAGCTAGAGCTATTAAACTCCGTAATATGGATGATATAGCTTCTGTTGCTGAAAAAGAAGAACGTGGTTTGTTTAGTACAATTAAAGCTAGAGATACAGCTATTACTTATATGGCTGATATTATGAATAAACTTAGTTTTAATTTTTTATATAATGGTGCTCCATTAAATTTTAATGAAATTAAAAAACGTACTAATGAAACTGTTATTAATGCTGGACTTAAACGTGCTAAGAAATTAGCTGGAAGTGATGAAACTAGAAATAATGAACTTAATAGTTTTATTAATAATCCAAATCCTGCTATTAAAATTAACGGTCTTGGTGCATTTCTTCGTAAATACGGTAATGCTCAAGATTTTAATTATGGGGCATTACTTCGTTCTTTAACTAATACTGAATTTAATGAAGCTCTTTTTAATAATAAAAATGTAGCTAAACTTATTAAACGAGATGAATTATATCAAGATACTGATTATGAAGAATTAGGTGGTTATCTTGATGAAACATCTACCGAAGGTGATGAAAATAGTATAGATGATGGTATTGATTTAATGACACAACTTTGGAATTTAAGTATTGGTGAAGTTAAAGATTTTAATAAACACGTAGAAGAAATTATTAAATATCATCTTGCAAGTTTACCTAAACTTACTGCTGCTTCTCAACTTGATAATGGAAGTTATCCTTTTGATACTAATAACGAATTAGGTGTTGTTACTTTTTCTGATGCTAATTATTTATCTAAAATATTATATGCTAGTGCTGATACTAGTAATGTAGATAATTTTATAGCTAGTCTTAAACGTATATCTGAAACTATTCCAAATTGTGAATGTTTAATTCAATTACATGATTTACTTAGTAAAAATAAAGTATTTGCTAATAAGTATATGATGGTGTTTAATAAACCTATTATATCTAAAATTGAAACTTATATTCAAACTGATTCTAATGGTAATAGTTATGTTCGTGCTCGTGTAACTAATCCTAATACTGATTCTCGTACTATTTTACAGAATACTTTTTATAATAATGTTAAGAATAATATTATTACTAATCGTGTTCCTGCTGCTCGTGAAAAGTTTCGTATATATGATAGATATAAAAATACTCCTCATGCTAATCTTTATTTATATGATGCTTTTAAAGAAATATTTCCAGATATTAATCAAGCTAGTTTTAATTTAGCTATTGCTAAGATTGGTCGTGTAGCTATGGCTAATAATCTTATTAATTTTGCCAATGTTATTAATCGTACAGTTGAAAATTATAATAAATATGTAGAAGCGCTTAAAAAGGATAAAGGAACTAAAATGCCTGATAGTTTTATTAATAGAGGTGATACTTCTATTATATATCAAATGGCTGATGTTTTTAAAGATATTATTTATATTCCTGTTGAACTTAATTCTCGTAATCCTGAAGGTAATTTAAGTTCTGATGTTATTAATAGAAGTTTTATTACTAATATTGCTAAAATAATCAATGATGATAAATCTACTGTTGAAGAGCAAAACGCTATGGTTGAAGCTTATGCTAAACAAAAGTTTGCTAGTCATCAATATGATTATAGTAATTTACTTCTTGAACATAGGGATAGTAATGGTAATATAATTAATTATGGATTGTTTAGAAGAGTTGGAAATGGAACTCCTAAACTTACTGAATATGCTCGTAGTATGTTTAAAACTTCTCTTCTTAATGGTATTAGTGAATTAGATAATAATAATAATGACTTATATCGTAGTATGAGTGACGGTGATTATTTAATTACTGCTATGGGATTATTTATGACTGATATTAATAATTCTGAAACTCCTACTGCTAATTATTTACTTCCCATACCTAGTGATGCTCCTAAAAACTTTACTATTACTGCTCCTAGATATAGTCTTGCTGGATTGCGTAGTCAACTAGAAGATGGAACTAAAATTATAAATAGAGAACATCCATTATTTAAACAGTATTATAATATAGCTATTCAAGAACTTACTAATATGGCTCAAGCTGTTAATGTAATGTTTAAAACTAATGCTAATGGTAATCCTATTTTAACTAATGGAGATTTTGAATTTAGTGATACTTATAATAATAAACCTGAACATTTTTATAATCAATATCATAAAGATGGAAAAGGTAATGTATTTATTACTAAAGATGGACACAAAGTTTTAGCTGGTAGAGTATTTAGTTTTAAACGTTTAGTTAGTAAAATTACTCCTAATAGTAATGGAGCATTTAATGAACTAATTGGGTATGGTAAGACTATTGACATCCTCTACGGGGGGTCTACACGTGGACTTAGCTATGTTAATAATCAAGTAGTTCTTAATGGAGAACAACGTGTTGCTCTTGAAGATGCTGTTGCTGATTGGTTAAATGAATATATAACTAATGGTTATAAAGAACTTAAAAATAAATATGGTACATTTATTGATGATAGAATTAATAATGAATCTTTAGCTGAATTTCTAGTTAATGATTATCTTGTTAGAGATAGTATGTACGATATGTATGGCGGTGACCAAAGTTTTTATAAGAATGGTCAAGCTATTCTAAAACGTATTAAAGAAGTACAAGCTAGTGGTAATCCTTTTGGTAATACTGATTTTACTAAAAATGATTTAGATATAGCTACTGATTTATATGATATAACTATCAAAGGTAATGCTGTTACTGTTCCTTATACTGTTAATGGAGTTACTAAACGTAAAAAAGTAGTTCTTCAAGATAAATTTAGGGGTGTTACTATTTATAATACTTTTAAAGCTTCTGATAAAGTTGTTATTGATAGACTTGATAATCAACTTAAAAAAGCTGGACTTGATAAAAAAGATAGAGAACGAATATTAGAACCATTTAAAGGCGGTGTTAATGCTAATGATGCTCAATCTTATATTACTCTTGAAGAATGGATTCGCCGTATTACAGCTGCTGGTGAATTAGATAAATATGCTGGACTTATTCAAAGTCTTACAGATGATACTCCAATAGATAAAATTGATTGGACTAAATTTGCTAATAAAGTTCAAATTCAAAAGAATTTCTATTATGATTTATATTATGATACTACTGTTGGCATTGAAGTTCCTAGACAAGTAAAAAATGCTGAGTTTGTTCTTATTCCTAAACTTATTAAAGGAACAGAACTTGAAAAAGTCTATAATATAATGACTAATAGAGGTATTCATCAAATTAATACTGTTGAAACTGTTAAAGTTGCACAACATAACAGAATGACACTTTGGAATAATGATGGTGTTTTAACTGATGAAGCTCTTAAAGAATTTGATAATAATGTATTTGATAATTCTGAACTATTTAGTTATAATTATCTTTATCGTCAGCAAGAAGTTCCTCAACATATGGTTGATGCTAGTAATAAAGCTGCTATTCAGATTATGAAGAAAATGCTTGATAATCTTCCTAATCGAACTGAACTTAATGAACTTAAAGATAAAGTATTTAGTAACTATGTAGCTAATATTAGAAATAGTTTTGAAAAAACTTGTGCTGAACTTGGTATTGGATTAGATGATAATGGTCATATTGATTTAAATTCTAATGGTACTATTAAAAATCTTAATCGTTTTGTATTTTTTGATAGATTTAAAGAAAATGCTCAACAACAAGGAGTTGAAAAAGCTCTTCTTGAGTTTTTCGATTTAGATAGTGCTGGATTTAATAATCTTCCTTTATTTTTGTCTAATATTAATAGTAAACTTGAAAGTATTGCTAATAGTTATTTTAATACTAATATTACTAGACAACTTATTAGTGGTTGGCATGCTGCTCAGTTATCTGATTTTGGTTTTAAAGTTGATAAACAAACTCAAACAGATAGTAAACTTCAATATAAAAAGATTGGAGAAGTTGATGGCACTCCTGTTTATTATACTGAAATTAAACTTCCTAGATGGAGTAGTAAACTTAAAGGATTAAATATTGAACAAGTTCCTGATAGCTTACGTACTATGATTGGTTATCGTATTCCTACTGAAGGTAAACAATCTATATGTATTATGTATGTTAAAGAGTTTCTTCCAGATGCTTATGGTAGTACTGTTGTTGTTCCTGATGAATGGGTTACTCAAACTGGTTCTGACTTTGATGTTGATAGTGTTTATGGTATGTCTAAAACATTTAATCTTGTTAAAGGTATTCCAACTGAAATTACTCATGCTAGATATACTAAAGATGAAGTAGGATATATTAATTATGTTAAAGATAATGTAGATAAAGCTAGTCGTAAAATTCTTGGTAAGACTTATAATAAACAAGGTAATATTAGAGCTTCTTTAAAAAATAGCGAAGATGCTATTAATGCTACTCTTGAAGGTTATAATGGTAATCTTAAAGTTGTTGAAAAAATTGCTAATGATGGTGGGCTTAAGTCTTATGAATCATACTTAAAACTCCCCGTGGAGGATACAAGTAGTCAAGCTGCTAGAACTAATGCTATTATTCAATCATTTATTGATATACTTAATAATCCTGCTGCATTTGAAGAAAATACTACTACTTCTAATTTTGAAAATGTCAAAGAAGCTAATGAAACTTATGCAGAAATAGTTGGTGCTAATAAAACAACTGTTGCTCCTAGTGATTTCTTTACTCAACTTGATTGGTTTGATGCTGCTACTTCTGGTATTAAACTTAAAGGTATCAGTGTTAATCGAGATACTTTTATGAGTATTGGAAATGTTACTAAAGCTAATCATAGTGAAGGTATTAAAGTTATGTACACTACTGATGTGATTAGTGAGCAAGAAGCTGTTAATAGATATGGTAAAGAAAATGTTGAAACTATTGGTAATAAACATATTCGTATTACTCATAAGAATTTTGGTTGGTCTGGAGATGATAAGAATGTTGATGGTTATTTGATTAATCCTTATAGTTCTCAAACTACTGCTCATATTCTTGATGTTATGAAAGAGGGAGCTATACATAATGAAAATACTTATACGTTTAATGCTTTCAAAACTATTGTTGACTTTGGAAGTAATTATGATACTGCTATTGGATTTATGTGGCAACCTGCTATTGATATACTAGTTCGTAAATGGAAAGAAACTAATAGTGTTCTTGCAGAAGGTACTAAAAATCCGCTTACTGAAGCTATTAGAGAAGTTGCTCATAATCTTGGTTTTGGTGAAAAGGTTAATTTTGCTGGACGTAAAAAGCTAATTGATATTATTAATGAAAGTTATGGTGAAACTTTCAAGAAATTATTCAATTTAAGCGTTTCTGACGCATTTTTATCACCTGACCTTATATTTTCATCAGACGCATATAAATCTCGTCTTAGAGGGGAAATGAATGGCGTTCAGCAGGCTTTATTTGACCTTTATGTTCTAGCACAATTCAATCGGTTAAACTCAATCGGACAGGATATAAGTAATAATCTTAATATTCTTAGTGCTGATAAATATGGTGCTAAACAAAGTTTTTATGCTAGTGATAAAGTATTTAGAGATGCTAGAACTGTTATTGAGAATAGTAATATTTATGCTCCATCCTCTACGGGGGGTCAAACCTTGCTGTTAGAGAGTGTATTTCCTGATATTAGTGGTGGTATAAATGCATTTATTAAATCTGATATATCTAAAAGTAGTTATCCTAGTTTAGCTGCATTTTTACAAATGAGTACTGCTCTTAGTGTTAAAGCTACTCAACAAGTATTTGAAACTGCTAATCCTGTATTTATTGATTATGTATATAGAATAGCAGAATGGACTAAAGGTGAAATAATGACTGAAAAGTTATATAATGACTATAAAGATTATCTTATTAATAAATTAGAAGTAGGTAATAATGGTAGTTCTTATCTTAATTTACCTGTTACTATTGTTAATGGTGATTTTGTTCATCCTAAATATATTAAAGAATATGGCACTGGACAATCTAGAGCTTTAGAAGTTGGTAGAGTTAGTGGTACATTAGTTAATATTAAAACAGATGATGTTGTAGTTAAAAATATATTTGAACCTACACAAACTGAAATTGATGTATTTGCTAGACTTACTCCTGCTCAAAAAGTTGATTGGATTAAACGTAATTTTAGTCAAGATGGTAGTGTATTTGAACATATTGAAATAGTTGCTAATGATGAAAGAAATAATCGTCGTAATGTAAATATTCAATATATTAATTATATACAAGGTGATATTACTAATGATGAAGCCCATAGATTGTTTGATAGAGCTTGGAATCATCCCAATCCTCTTATTAAACTTGCAGCTCTTGATTTAGTTAAATATGCTTTTATTGTTGAAGGTCATAAATTTAGAACTAGAAATATTAGTAGACTTATAAGTAATACTCCCCTTAGAGGATTGAGTGAGGGCGGAATAGCTATTGGAGATATAGCTATGAAAGGTATTAATAACTATGGTTTTATTGATAAAGATAATGTTGAAGATATAATTGGTTTTATTCGTAAGAATTATAATAGTTTTAATTGTCCTAGTTATACATTTAAAAGACTTACTAATAATAAAATTAATTATAGTCTAAAAAGAAGTGGTATTATTACTTTTAATGGTCAAGAAAATCTTGATAATGTAGGAATAATAAGAAATGGAGATGCTGTTAATGTTATTAGAATTAATAGAAATTTATATATTAAAGGAACTTATGATGGAACTTTAGCTTATTATCCTATTGATAGACTTGAATCATTTGAAACTTATAATAGTATTGAACCTAGTATTATAGCTAATAATAATATTCATAAACCATTAGCTGTTCTTCTTTATAAAGGTCTTACTCAACAAGAAAAAAGAGATAAATTTATTGATGGTATTAAAGATAATATTAATGAAGCTGTAAATAAAGGTTATAAAGAAGTTCCTGAACTATATAGTAAATATATTTCTGATGAGTATTTCCAACCTTTTATGAATACTCCTTTTGAGAATAATACTATATATACTATTAATGATAAATTTTATCTTAATATTAATGGAACTACTGCTATTAATTTAAGCGATGATTTAAAACAATATAAAGCTAAATATCCTAATATTGAAGATAGTAAACTTGGATTATTTATTGAAATTAATGAAAATGAAATAAATAGAGTTACTAGTAATACTGATAGATATAGTAGTGTTGATGACCAAACTCCTATTGGTAGATTTGCTAAAAATGCTAGTTTAGTTATTTCAAGAGCTGTTCGTCATGGACAACCTGCTGCTCAAAATGTTCTTAATGCTCTGAATAATGCTGAAATTAATTATCTTGATAGTAGTAGTCTTTCTGATAATTCTGAATTTTCATTATCAGTTATTGCTAATTATATAGATGTTGAAGCTAATAATATTCTTAATGATATTAATCGTTTTATTAAAATTGATGGTATCGATAAACCTATTAACGATAAAGATGTTATTGGTAAAGTTCTTAAAGATGAACAACTTCAAAATCGTTTCTTAGATGTTATTCTTAGTGCTAATACATTTAAGAATAAATACAAACTTATTAGCGAAATTGATATTGATAGTACAAATCTTGATGATAAAACTAAAGAGAATATTAGAAAGATTCAAAAATTAGTTAATCAAGTTGATTCTAATACTACTGTACATTCGGCTAGAAAAGATTGGTTTGAAAGATGGATTCAATTACGTACTACTAATCCTAATTATATAAGTGGTCTTATGAAAGAATTTGATGCTTATGGAGATACTGGATTTATGGACTATTGGATACAAGATATTCGTGCTAATCGTAACTTTGTATTGCAGAATATACTTAAAGATGTAATGGGTACTGTTGAAGAAGGTCGTCTTAATGGTATTAAAGAATCTAATGACTTTAGAAATTATCTTAAAGAACTTAAATCTAGAGCTACTAAAGATGGTAAATCTGTTAGTCTTGATAGTATTATTGATGATGATGGTAGATTAATTCAACCTAATAATCCTGTTTGGGAAGAAAAGATGAAGAAATATAGAGATGCTGCTATTGAAGCTGAACAAAAATTTGGTATAAATAGTGTTGAGCATCTTATTGCTTTATCTAATAAAGCTAAATTTATTGATATGACTACTATTCATCAGCTTAAACCAATTACGGTTCAAGATGAAGATGGTAATGATGCTACTATTGAATATTCTACTTATATTATAAATCTTGAAAGAAGTTTATTAGGACTTAAAAAAGGAGATGATGGTATTCCTAAAGAATTTGCTGAATATAAAAGACTTAATGGTAGAATACGAGATATTTTAAGTCAAGCTACTGATAATGTTACTACACAAAATCAAGATGAAGAACTTGGGCGTATCTATGCTCAAATGGATAGCCTTACTAGTCTTTATGATGAAGATGGTAATAAAAAGATTGGTCATGACTTGAATGTAGCTGAAAGACTTCGTGCTTATCAAACTAATATTCGTAAAGTTAAAGAAATGTTTTATGATAAGCAAGCTAAAGAAGGGTTTGATTCTAAACTTAAAGAACAACTTTCTATTATTAGTAAATATGAAAGTCAACGTGACGCTAATGGTAATCTTCTTATTAGTATGGAAGAACTTATGAAAGTTCCTGAATATCGTGAAGCTAAAGAATGGATTCGTAAGAATACTAGATATATTCTTGATATTAAAGATATAGAAGATTTAAATTGGGCGTTTGAAGAACTTAAAGATGCTAATAAAGGTAATAGTGTTCTTAATCTTGCTATTAAAGAATTTCAAGCTAAAGATGAATTTAACGTAGTTGATGGACGTAAAATACCTGAAGAACGTGCAGCTCTTATAAAAGTTGAAACAGTTAGAAAATATAAATATACTAAAGGTAATAGTATGCCTTATGTTGGTATTATTCGTTCTGCTGAAGATGAATTAAGAATTTATCGTGCTGATTTCTATAATTATCTTACAGGTAATAAATCTAAGAGCGAAGAAGAAATTAATGTAGGAGAAGCTATTAATAAAATACTTGAAAAATATTTTGATAATGCTACTAGAACTCTTAATACTGCTGATATTAGTCAAGAAGATTTAGAACAACTCAAAACTGGTTTTGAAGTATTTAATGAAATTACTAGAGGAGAAAAGAGTACTGATAAAGCTAAAGCAAAACGTGTTGCTGAATTTATTGAAAGTGAATGTGATGTTACTTATAATTGGAAACAATACGAACTTGATAAAAATAGAGCTTTTGCTAAAGGTAAAAAATATTATGATAAATGGCTAGAAGTATTTAGTGAACAAATTGAAGAAAATGGAACTATTGCAGAAAGACCTAATAGAACTATTTATGGTGTTATTAAGCCTAAAGATTTAGATAAATGGACTGATATTGATAGAACTGCTGCAATTAATATTCTTCAAAAGAGAACTAGAGAAACTACTACTCAATATTACTATATAAAAGAAAGAGAAGTTCTTGACAAATATGGTATTGATAGTGTTGAATATAAACAATGGTATAGAGATAATCATTATTTTGACCCATATACTCGTACTATTAAACCTATTCGTATTTGGACTACTATGCAAATGATTAAAGATGATGGTTCAGCTGTTGTTGGTAATTATGAACCACGTATTAATCAAATGCATATTACTCCTAAAGAAGAACTTATTAATCCAGAATATAGTAGTTTTGTTAATAAGTATAAAGTAGGAACAGGATATGATAATCCTAATTATACTAATCTTAATGAGTATCAACTTGAACTTATGAATAAAGTAAATGAACTTATGAAAAAGTATTGTTTTACTAATAGTAATAAGCGATATGTTGATATGGGTTATCTTCCAGCTTTACCTAAATCTAAAGATATGACTGTTAAAGATTATTTTGAACAAGCTCTTAGTTTTCTTGGTTGGACAGCCAATGTTCCTAATAATACTAGTTGGAGAAATAATGAAGATTTAACTTTTGATAAAGATTATGATATTCCTAATCCTAGATTAATTCAATTAGTTAATAAAGATACTCAACAGTTGCCTACTATACCTAAATTTAAAGAGCCTAATGAAAGTGATGAAGAATTTAGTAAACGTAAAGCCGCTGCTATTAAAGCTAGAGATGAAATTATTGAAAAGAATAATAAAATTCATAATGATATTCTTAATCGTAATTGGGAAGAAGTATTTAATAGTTTCTTAATTGAAAGTAATAGATATAATGCTGTTAAAACAGTTAAAAATCTTCTTTATACTGCTGACCAAATTATTACTAGTAATACTGCTTATGATATAAATTATAAAGGTAGTATAACTGAAAATAGAGAAGCTAGTGCTGGTGGTGAAATTGAATATAAACAAGAAAAACAAACTAGAACTAGTGAACATCTTAGAAGTTTTATTCGTCGTCTTGTATTTGAACAATATAAAGATAATAAAACTCCTAATCTAGTTAAACTTGGTTCTCTTGCTCAAAATATTGCTGGTAGTAAATATATGATGATGAATATAACTGGTGGTATTGCTAACGTTCTTACTGGTTCTAGCAATATATTTATGGAACGAGCTGCTGGTGAATATATTAATCTTAAAGATTGGGAAAGTGGTAAATCTGAATGGATTAAAGGAACTGTTAGTTATATGGCTAATATGTATAGTGAAAATAGTAGTACACTTCAAGATGCTATTATTAAACTTAGTCATGTAGTTGACTTTGATAGAGTAACTGAAGTTAGTACTGCTGAAGGTCTTAAAGAAAATATTCGTAGAGTTCGTGGATTACTATTTAGTCCTCAATCTGTTGGTGAACATTATATGCAAAATGTTATGCTATTTGCTATGCTTAAATCTCATAGACTTGTTGATAATGGTAGAGGTAGTTATGATATAATGAGTAAAGAAATGTATCATCGTAAAGCTGAACAAGATGCTCTTATGTCTGTAATAAATACTCCCCGTGGAGGAGAGAACCAAGCTCTTCTTGAACAATTCAATAAGTTTATGGACGATGCTAAAGCTGATAATAAAAAACGAGCTAAATATAATCTATTTAAAGCTAATCCTATATTCGATTTTGTTAAGACTTATCTTAATGAAGAACAACAAAGAGAATATATAGCTAAACGTAAAGAACTTATTAAGAATATTGATAAAAAGTTTGCTGAACTTCCAGATGTTTATAATCAATTTGAACTTAAAGATGGAATTGCTCAAATAAAACCTGATAGTAAACTTACTCTTAAAGAATATGCTAAATTTATTGATAAAGTTCGTGAAGTAAATAAAAAAGTTCATGGTGTTTATGATAAACTTGGTTCTGCTAATATTGAACAACATTGGTGGGGTGGTATGGTTATGCAATATCATAAACATCTTTATCCGGGTTTTAAGAAACGTTATCGTTGGAATGGTTATTATAATGAAACTCTAGGTACTATTGAAAAAGGTAGTTATACTAGTCTTTATGATTATTTGACTATTCCATTTAAAGAAAGTAATGTAGGAGAAATTAATAATGTAAGTGATGTTCTTAAAGCATTTCAAGTTTATGGTAAGAATTTACTTTCATTTGCTGTTAATTTCAAACTTAATTATGAACTTCTTCCTGAACATGAAAAAGCAAATATTAGACGTAATTTAGGTGATTTACTTTATGTAGGAGCTGCTATTATTGGAGCAATTGCTATAACTGGTATGGGAGGTGATGACGATGAAAGTATTATGTATAATCTTATGCTTTATCATGCTGACCGTCTTGCTTCTGAAGCTGCATCATTTACTCCGTTTGGTGCTTATGCTGAAGGTAAAAAACTATGGTCTAGTCCTGTTGCTATTGGACAAACTATTAATGACTTACTTGGTACTACTGCTATGGCTGCTAGATTCCTTATTGAAGAAGATTTCACAGAGGAATATACTACTGGTAGATATAAAGGTATGAATAAGTTTGAAGTTATGGCTATTCGTAATATACCTGTTGTTCGTAGTATTAATCGTGTTCTTGATTTACCTAATAATAATAGTTATTATAAACTTGATGAAAATATACTTAGTATTATACCTTATAAAGATATAGCTAAAGATATATTTGAATAAGCTGGACTTGAATCTAGTAAAAAATAAGGGCTTGCCTATGGTATCACTACCTAGACAAGCCCTATTTTATTTAATAACATAACAACCTTTAATAATATTATTATGTTTATCTTTATAATTACTAATAAATCCTTTCTTTTTAAGACTATATAAAACAGATTTTATAGAAGATATTGGAACTTTAGTTTTATCTTCACAATCATTATAAAATATACTATTAACAATAAAATAAGTTTCAGTTTTATTATATATACTATTAATATAAAGTAAAACATTCTTTTCATTATTAGTAAGATTATAAAATTCTCTTAAAGAATCAAGATATACATTAATATATTTTCTACTTCTTTGTTTATCAATAAGTTTATTTCTATACTTATTGATATTATAAGATTTAAAACTAACCATATTTATAATTATATATTTAATATAACTTTACCTTTATCATTAATAATAACATCAACATTTTCATAATATTTATTATATTCTTTAATAAAATCTCCAATGCTACCTTTAAAAATAATATTATGATTAATTATGTAAACAGATTTACGAGTAGTAGCTTTAATAACATCAAAATTATATAATACATTAAGACCGTTATAAAAAGTTTCTACACTAATACTATATTCATCAATAATATCTTTTTCGGTAAATTTAATTACATTAGAATTAAAATCTATATTTTTACATATATGTATAAATATAGTATTAGCACCTTTATCAAAATATTTCATATTACTAATAAAATCAATATTAATAGTAACAAAATTTCTACAATAATCTTGTCTAGTAATAATATATTTTTTATTATTATCTACGACATTATTTTGATAAACAGTTTTTAAAGTATTATTTATTTCAAAAGGAGATTGAACAATTTTATTAAGTCTTTTTCTAGTTTCTATAACTTTTCTACGAGCTATAAGTTTACTAAGTTTAGTATTAAATTCCATAATATTATCTTAATTAAAACCATCATCATTATTACCAATAACACACATAAGAATAACAAAAACTATAATACCAACAACAAATAGTTTTCCACTATACTTATCCATAGCTTCACTATCACTAATATTATTAGCAACAGCTAATAGTTTAACACCACCAAATATAATTCCAAGAAGAACAATAAATGCAACCATAATTATAATATATTTAAGTTTAACAATAAGATAAAAATAAACCCCAGTAGTAAGACTAGCTTAGCTACCGAGGTTTCAGTCATGCCAACGACTATAAGTTTAAGGATTAGTAGAACGCTCCGCTTCGCTACGCTCAACTCCCCGTAGAGGATGGAATAGACTAGTATTCATTCAATCAATATAATCATTATCATTAATAACTATACTAATATTACTAGCATAACTACCATTCCACCCTCTACGGGGAGTATAGCGAAGAGTGCGTAGCACTCGTAGCGGTTCCAAACTAATCATCAAATTTAATAAAGCCAGCTCTATTAGAGCCAGCTTTACGTATAACATATAAACCATTAGCATCAATGTTAACTATTTAACCGTAGTAGTAATTATTACAAATCTATCATCCACAGGTTCAACATCAATAGCCTGAAATTCTTTATATTCAGCATCTTCAACTAAAACAAGTTTATCTTCATCAAATTCTTTAAGTTTATCAATAAGTTCTTTAACTGTCATAGTTTATTCTTTTTCAAGTTTATTAATAATATCTTTAATATAATCACTAGGAAAACTTCCTTCAAGTCGAGCTAATTCTTTTCTTTTATAATCATTATCGACTTTAGTAATAACAGTAGTAGGAAATTTAGTAATTTCTTTTCTTAGAATATCATCTAGATTTGTATTACGAATATTAAGAGTAATATCACAATTAGCTTCATTAATAGCATCAGTTATATTTTTAATTGCTATTTTACAAGCATCACAACCATTTCTAGTAAAACAATCAATACGTATCATAACACAATAGCATTATTTTTAACAGCTTCTTTAATAGTATTAGGAACTCTAAGAAGAGTATTCTTAATCATTTCAGTAGTAAGACTATCAGAATATACATAAGTAGCATAAGTTCTCCAACTATCTTTAATAACAACAGCAAATTTGTTAGTATTATCAATATTAGTTTGAATATATTCTACTTTAGTATTCTGATATTTCCACATCCAAGCAATAGCATCAGCACATTTAGCACGAGTTATACAATCATGTTCATCAATAAACGCTTCAACATATATATCATTAGTTTGTCTTGTAGGTTCATCTCCAGTAAGATAATTAATATCATTACGAAGTTCTTCCCAAGTAACAGAATTACTATATCGTTTATATTCTGTATCATCTCTATATATAATACAAGTAGGATATTCAGTAATATTCTTACCGGCAACAGCCTTTTTAAGTATCATATCTTCAAGAATAAGATGGTCAGGAAGATTTTTAAAATTACATTGAACATTAGTACCAAATAAAGCTATATCAATAGCTTCTCTCATAGCTTCTGTTTTATCTTTATCAGCACTTTTATAATAAAATTCAATTTTAACCATAGTATTCGTATAATATAATGAGAATTTATAAAATTAGCTATTTTAAAGCCCTACATTGAATGATATTCATATCGTGATAGATTAATCACAATAACAATTAAAATTCAATGTAGGGCAAAAGAATCATATCTATGACTGTCCTAGTAGCTTGCGAAGATACTTTCTAATAGTATAATCGCTTTGCACACCACGTAGAATATCACCATCACAATAAGCAGTAGGAGCATCACTAATACCAACACTACGCGCTTCTTGTCTACCAGTATCAGTATATAAATTATACCTAATAAGATTAAACCTACCGGCAAACTCAGGAAGAGCAAGAGCTTTGTGAAGCCTTTCTTCAAAAAGTTTACTAACATTACAATCAGGTAAATAAAACAAGATTAACTTTTTCATAGATAAACTTCATTACCTTCAACTTTAGCATCACTAAAATGACTTTTAAAACTTTCAACACTTCTACACCATAAAGGTTCAAGTCCATCAACTTTATAAATAACAGCAGGAATCCATTCACCTGTATCTGGATGTTTCATTTTAGTAATACTAATAATTATATATTCATTAGACGTTTTATTATGAATATAACGAGCACCAACTTTAAGCTTTAGCTGCTCCTCCTGTTCCTTCTCCAAATCCTTTGTTTCCACGTTCACTTTCTCCTAATTCTTCAATAGATTCAACTTCTTTCCAACTAATTCTTTCAGCACTATTAATAATTAATTGACAACATCTATCTTTACTATCACAATTATATGGTGGAGTAGAAACTTTAGCAAGTATGTTAGTCATTGTAGTTCTAACATTATTAAGTTTAAGTCTAGCATTACCAACCATACTATCAGGTAAATGCATATGTTCTCTAAGTTTATCAACTACTTCAACAAGAGTAGATACAGCATGAACTAAATCTCTAGAAGTACGATTCTTAAAAATAATAAGAAGTTCTCCACGATAACCCATTCGTGGATGTTATCCATAAGGCTCTTTATCCTTATGTTCTACACTTTTATTTTAAATATGACATATATGTGTAGTTCAGACTATATCATCACTAGTATTAATACTAGGCAGGGCACTCGTGTCAGCATTACTATCCTCAGCATTATCTGTTTGGACTCGGCTGTTAGTCGTTGAACCTTTAAAAGCATTACTGCTAATACTTGGCTGCTGATTGTCATTGTCATTATGAGTTTCCAGCAATTCACCCTGTTTAAAGACTACAGTTTTAATTCTTCCATCTACATCACGAATAATAGTTTTTTCATTATTATGAATAGAAGTATGTTCAGAACGAGTAAGAGGTATTAAATTATTAATATTATTATTAAGACCATTTTTATCAATATGATGAACATCTATTTCAGGTTTTAGATAATATTTACCATCAATAATATTAAAATATTTTTTATCAAATAAATTATAATGTTCTTCAATAATAAGTCTATGTTCTGGAACATAATCTAAATATCCTTTATAAGGATGATTATGTCTGATACAATGATAATATTGTTTACCATTATTTGTATATAGAACTTTATCTTTAGTATTATTATAATTAGGATTAAGTTCACCAACAAATACTCTACTTCTCATTTTACCCATACATTCTTTAGAACAAGTAAACATTTTTGTTTTACTTCGTTCAAGTCTACTAGGTTTAATATAAATAGGTTTGTTACAAATACAACATTTAACATTAGGTATATGTTCAACTTTAGTAGCGTCAGTAGCACATTTATGAGAGCAATATTTACCAGCACCTCTCCAAGGATAAGTAATAAATTCTTTTCCACAAAATGCACAAACTCTTTTAACAGAACCATTACCTTTTCTAGTAGATTCTTTTTTATCAACAGTTTTAAAACTGTTAAAATTAAATTTTATACTCATAGCTTTATTAATTAAAATACAACTACAAATATAATAAAAATACTATTATTCCAAATGTATTTGTTAATAAATTAATAATTTTTATAGTCTAAAGTACCAGGAGCATTAGGCATATAAAAGTCAGATTTAGTAAGATTACTTCTAGGACGTAAAGACATTTCATTAGGTTCACCATTAGCATCATTTCCTATATTAAATGCTAAACCTGTATGATAGATAATTCTATCTTTTTCTTCATCATATTCACAGTGTATAGGATAAATATCCATACAAGCATCACCTTCTTTACCATAAACAGGTAAAATAGGTTGAACATTACAATACTGTTCTACATCTACAACATCTCCACTAAGAAGTTGAATTTCTTTTAGCTTAAATACTTTTATTTCCATATATAATTAAATTAATAAATTAAAGATCTTCTGCAAGAGCAAAAGCAATTTCTATTTTTCTTGATTTATCTCCATAACAAATACTATCAAAACGTTTAGTACCTTCAATATTATCTATATTAGAATAATATCCACTAACAGCATTAACAGCTCCCCAAGCAGTACCTAAAATATCTCTTTGACCAGGACCATCAAAATAATAATTATAAGTATCAGAAATAACATTCATTTTTCTACTACTTATTTTACTATCAGATAAAGCTAAACCATTACGATAAGCTATATCTTTAATAGTATGACCTGTATCTTTAAGACGTTGAACTTCATCTTGAGTAAGAATATTTTCTCCAATAAATTGAATTACATCTTCATCAGTAACTTTAATATCAGCAAGCAAATTACAATATTGAGCAAATTCTTCAGATTTAATTTTACTAATACCTAATATTTCTTGTGCAATACTAATTTTGTTATGAACACTAGATGTATGTCTAAAACTAACATAATTACTACTAGAATGAATAGCAGCATTAAGAGTATTTTGACAAACAACTCTAATAGGAGTAAATAAAATCTTAACTCCACCACTACCATCATGAGTATTAGTAAATACTAGATAATTTTCAACAGGGTCACCTTTAACAAGAATATTATTAGGAAGTTTAGCACTTACAAATATTCTTTCACCATTTCCCCAAAATCCAGCAGTTTGCCAAATAGCAGAATTTTTACCAATAGCGTCATCAAAGAAATTAAAAGCATCATTGTTTTGAACAATAGTATATTTACTTTTAACAACACCTAAAGGAATATTGTAATCAGTACGATAGGTAGCAAAGGCGTTATCACACTTACGATAAATGTCAGTACCAAAAACATGAGCGCCTTCTTTTTGTTCTTTAATAATTCGGTCAAGTTCTTCATCAGTTCCAGTAAGTTTAATAGGCATTTTACCAACTAGTTCACATTTAGCTACATTAAAATTAAGTCCAGCTTTAAGCATAACTTCTTTAGCAGTAGCACAATCTGATACATCAATAGCACCAGAATAAGCCCAAGGTTTACCTTTTACTTTATACATATTATTTATGACTTATACGTAACATAACACTTTCAATATCTCTAACAGCTTGGTCTTTATTAACACCATAAGTATCCATATACCATTTTATTAATTCTTTTACTTTTTCTTCTAGTTCCATAATTAGCAAGATTAGTAGTGTTGACTCCCCGTGGAGGATGACTTAATTCTGTTCTCTACGGGGAGTATAACCAAATTATTTAATAATAAGACTAGTATTTTCAACAAGTTTAGCTATACTAATATCTCTACCATCATTAAGAATATTCTTCATAGTAGTTTTATTAATACTACTACTTCTCGTCATTTCATGTTGATGATTAAAGAAAGTATTAAGTAAATCAAAATTAATTTTATTAGCTAAATCACCAATAGGCTTTTCAATTTCAAATTTAACTTTAATACAATCTAAATCATCAAGAGTAAAATAACCTCCAGTTTCTTCTCTAAGTCTAGCAGATTGTTCAGGATATCTTTCAGTAAATTTATTATTAATTTGTTCAAGAAGAACATCTATACTAAATGAGAAATTACTATCAATCATATCATTATCCCAAAGAGATTGTAAATGTTCAAGAACTAAATCAATAAATATTTGATTAAGATTTTCATCAATCTCAACACATTTACTGTTCTTAGTATAGAGTTTACTATCAACTAGATTAATAACTTTATTACCAGACTTACCTAAATCTCCATAAGCAATAACAGCATCAAGCATAACACTTTTAAGTCTTTCAGCATTATTTTCTTTAGTTTTACGAAGAACAGCTAATCGTTGCTCTTCTTTTTTACAAGATTCGGCTTCAAGATTAAACATAGTATATGCTTTACGATAACTATCAAGTTTAGATTTAAGACTTTCTTGTGTAATAGCAAGACGTTCTTCAAGTTCAGGGGTTAATTCACCTCCATTTTCTTCTAACTCAAGAAATATATCCTCAAGTTCAGTAGTAATATTATAAATATTTGCCATATCTATTCCTTTTATTAAAATTAAACTTTAACTTCATATCCAAGTTCATTTAATTCTTGTTCTATAAGTTTACATATAATAGTAGCATTAGGATGCGCTTTACCTGTGGTATTATACACACGTTTCTTAATTATATCAAACCATTCATCAATCGAATATGTATAAATACATCTAGTAGCAGTATCAAGAGGAAGAACACCACGAGCATCTTGTCTATGTACACCATTTTCTACAAGAAACTTATATCTCTTAAAAGAATCATTACAAGAATCTAAATAAACAGTAGAAACCATATCAGTAATAGGTTCTTCTTCATATTGTTTTATTAATTCTTTATTAAGCCAATAAGGTCTACAAATACTTCCATCTTTATACACATATCGAGTACTCATTTCGGCAATACTATTAGGACTAACACGATTTAATTCACGAGAGGTACTAATTTGTGTATCAACACAAAAAGTATATCTCATCATATGAAATCCTATTTCAGTATTACGAAAATCTTCAATAGGAACAATATATTTAGATAGATAATCAAATGGTGTTTTATGATCTAAAGCCCAATTACCATTAACAGTTATATAATAAATATGTTTTTCATAACGATAACTAAAACCAATAGTATTAGCATAATTAATAATAATAGTTTCTAAAGTTTTATCACTATCATTAGCTATTATATAATAAGTTCCATGACGAAACATACTCCAATGTTCATCATTAATAAGTCGTTTAATAGTAGCTTCATCATTACCTGTTGCTCTACCATAACAAACTCTTGCGCATCTAGCAACATGAGCTTTATAATCATCTCCTTGTTGCCAAAGTTCAACTTTTGGTTCAATTATTTTCATCTTCTTGATTATTATAAAAATCTTTAACTACATTTCCAAATATACTATAAAAATGTTCTTTAGGTATAATATTAATAGGTTGTATAGAATCAAGCTCTTTAAAAAACTCTTTAAGACCTTTATTTCTAATCCATAAAGTATCATAAGTAGCAGTTATATAATTATCTTTATCCATGTCACAAGCTATAAAGCAAGTTTCACTATCAAGCTTATCTATACATTCTTTACATACAATAGCTTCAGCTATTTGTTTACTCTTACTAGCATTTTCTTCAACAGAATTTCCAAGTGGAGTATAACCAATAACTTTACCACAACATATACAAACTCTAGCAAGAGCATTTATACCAAAAATAGGATGTAATTTCATACCATATAATCAGTTACAAATTTAAGAACTTTATAGAAAAGACCGACAAAAGTACCAGTATTATCAATAACATAATCATCTTCATTAATTGTTATTTGTTCACTTTCGTGACTGTCATGATTATCATTACTAGATTTTCTATCTATTCTAATTATCATTCCTCCACATTGCTTAATAGCTTCACATTCGTTATCAAATCTAGCATCAGCTATAATACATTGTCCTTTACTATTTCTTATATCAAATGCTTTATTAATAGTATAACGAATAAAAGCTTCTCTCCAAAAATGATTTCTAATAATGTTAGTACCATAATATTGAAGAAGAACTCTAATTTTAATACTAATATTATTATTATATAAAAAAAGAAGTGGAGCTAAATTATCATAATCAAATTCATCTATATCATCAATAACTACATCTGCATCTTTAATATTAGTAGAAACAATACCAGTTTTAAAATTATAATAATTTTCTTCTTTAATATCTTGTCTATCTAGAAGTTTACGGTCAATACCACAAAATTCAGATATATCATCTTTAAGTTTATCAGCAAAATGAATAATTATTTCATTATTTTCAACAAACCCATTCTTATGAAAGAAAAGCCATTTATCATAAGTAGCTTTCATAATACCATCATGAAGGATATAACTAATCATAGAAGCAACTGTATCTTTACCGCTTCCTTTAAATCCTTTAATACCAACAATAGAAACTTTATTAATACTCATAGTAATTTGTTTTTGTTTATCAAGACAAATATAAAAATATAATAGGAATTTACTAGTAATAATAATGCTGAATTTAATGTTAAATATCATAGTGAGAATGACGCATTTTAAGGCTCACCATAGCACGCAAATCTTATCGTGATAGATTAATCATTTCAATATATAAAATCGAATACAGGCAAAAAGAATCATATCTACGAGCGTGTCATATACAATTTTACACCCATGTAAAACAGAAAAGCCTAGCACATCATATTGTGTACTAGGCTTCACCTTATTCAATATCTATATGATAAATAATACAAAAATCATTACGTTCTTCTACAAACTTAACATTAATATTAAAATCATCTTTAGACATAACAAAAGTATTACGTAGTCTTGTATCAAGAAGTCTAATAACTATATTAGGAATATATAATTTAAATCCAGTATTAGCATCTCGAACAATAGGAACACTATTATTAATTCTATTATCATTATACAAAATCACATAAAGTTCATTACTTTTAGTTTCATCATTATATCTAACAGCAAAATTATAACTTTTAGCATCATAATCAGTAAATAGAATAATAGATTTATAATAACAACTAAAATAAGATTTAGTTCTATCAAAATTATTATTCTTAATTACATTATAATCTAGTATCTCCATTTATAACAACAGTTTTAATATGAAATGGAACTCTAGAAACGCCACTTCGTTCGCTATATTCTATATGAACAGTTCTACCAATATAAGATTGAGAATTAAATAAAACTTCTTGCTGAACAATATGACTAGTGCTTAAACGAGTTTCAAACTTTTCATTATTAATATCATTTTTACAAAGAAGAATAGGTAAATCACGTTTCTTTTCTTTATAAATATCAAGAATTATAAAATCTCCCTCAGCAGCATCTTTAAACTTCTCCATATAATTAGCTCTACGTCTACCATATTGATAATCAGTTTCAGCATTACGAAGTATAAGACCTTCAAATCCTAAATTAATAAAATGATTTCTAGCGTCAATAGCTTCATTATCATTAGTAATATATCCACTAGGAAGAATAATCAATCGTTCTTTATTATTATAATGTTCTTCAATAGTATTAAAAGAAGTAGGATTTTTAATATGATAACGATACATATTTCTATGAGCTTGGTCACCCTCCATCATAATATCATAACACCAAAATTGAAGAAGTTTATTTTCAACACAATTAGCATCTTTAACAAAATGATTAATTTGATTAACAGTATAACCGGGAAGATAAACTTCACCATCAAGTGCTGCAAATCCATTAATCATATCGTCGATAATATTTGTATTAATAGTAGCAAGCAAATAATCTTCAAGATAGCCAAGAGTATGCCAAGTAAGACCTTCACGACTTTGGAAACGAAGCCTAATAGGTTTAAACATATCATTTTGAGTATAAGCAGTAACAATACAACGCAGACCATTAATCTTATACTGACCATACATACAACTGACTTTTTTCCAAACATTACCATTATACGTTTTAGCAAGCATTGGAAGTAGAAGATTACTGTTTCCATTACTAAGGTCTTTAGGTAGATAAGTATTTAGAAAATTAAATAGAGTATCATTATCTCCATCCTCCACGGGGGGTAAACCCTGCATATCGCAAAGTTCATTAAGATATGTATATCCTTGTTTAATCTTATCATTATATCTACTTTCAAGTTCTTTTTGACCATCTTTTTGAGTAACAGCATAAACTTCTTTACGAATATTACCTCGAACAAGACCATAAAAAACAGTGATACTATTAGTACCACTGTCAAGTTCAGCCCACCAAACAGTAGGCACACCATTATTATTTCTACGATAAAGTTTATTCATTATGTTCACTTATTTTTAAACCATTAAATGCAAAATTAACAGCTTTACCACCTAGAAGTTTAGCTTTACGCTGAGCAATCGTTTCCTTTTTAGGCTTAATAGCCTTTGCAATACCGGTGCTAACATCAATGGGTTTACCTGTAAAGACATCTTTTGATTGATTAACTCTGCTAGCACTTCTAGTGCGTTTCCTTGGTTCTTTACTATAATATCGTACTGGGTTTCTTCTCTCGAAATCAAGATTTTTTTCATGTATATCAATAATTCTTTTAATAATAGTATTACGATAATCAATATAACTTTGAGCTTTTTCTGGATGATGTTCTAGAACAAGATAAAATTTATCAAGAATATATTCAATACTAGAAAGAGTAATACGATAACCATAATTAATAGTTTGTCTAGGACGAGAACCATCAGGATAAATAGTAGTACAATCTAAATCTTTAATATAAGATTCAATTGCATCAGCCATTGTAGATTTATCAATAACATAATTAATATATCTAATATCTCTATCATCTAGCTTTTCTTCATATCCTTTTATTATCATAGATTTTCTTTCTTACATTTATAAATAATAATACGAGTTGGTTTACCTATAAGGCAATGATTATATTTAAACCATTCAATAATATCAAATGTAGGATAAGTTTTAGCTATTCCTTCAACAAGAGCATAACCTTCTTGATAATTAAAATTACTATGAACAGTTCCACCATTATTAGTATCAAGTAAGCTAAACTTTTTGATATATTCAACGTCATCATTAGAAGATAGATTAATTTCTCCATAACAATAAATATCTTTTTTATCAATACGTTTATTATCTATATCAAGATATTCAAATTTATCAAGATTTTGTTCATCTTCTTCAGTAATTGGACGCATAACAGTATATGTAATACCAGCTAGACTTTTAGTATGGCAAAGTATCACTTTGTTCCGTATCCCAAGTAAATTCAGTTTCTTCTCCATAATTATCTTCTATATATTTAACAACTTGTTGAGTTAATTCATTAATAACATTTGTAGAATAACTACTTCTCAATTCTGCAAAATCTTTAACACCAAGTTCTTTAGGAATAATAATAGGTATAATATCATAATCATTCTTAAGAATTACAGCTTCCATAAGACCAGTTCTATCATTATCCATAAGACTAATAAGAAAACCATTTCGATTAAGTTTACTACGAAGCCAATCATATTCAATTTGACGAAGTTTATAAGTTTCATGTGGAATATTCACAACACCAATAGCCTTAGACTCAAGGGTAGACCCCCCGTAGAGGATGGAATGATTAATACTCTTTAGATAACATTCAAGACTTAATCTATCTTTAGTAGATTTAGTTATAATAATAACGTCATAATTATCTAATTCAAGATTAATAACTCCTTCAATAGTATTACTATTAGTTATAAACTTAACTTCAGTTTTCTTATTCCTATTTGGAAAATACAGTTTAACATTAACTATTCCTCTTTTATCTTGTCCAAGAACATATCCATAACATAAATCCGTTTTATCTTTATCGTAAAAATATTTAGGAATAGGATTAGTTGAACGATTAATATAAAATTGGTCAACAGGATAAACAAAATGAGTATTAAGAAAATTAAGATTAACACCAAATTGTCCCCAATACTTAGCATCTAAATTATTCCACGGACGAGTAACAAGTTCAATAATAGGTTTATGATTACGTACATTACTAATAGCCCTAGCAATATTATAATCGTTGTTTTCATCTTTATCTTGTCCATAAATAATATTTCTAAAAGTATAAGCAATATGTTTAAGAACAAATAGAAATTGACTTTTAATAGAAATATCAATTTGCTTATGAACAATTTCAGAGAGTATAGTTGCAGCAGCATCTATACAATCTCCCCACCAATATCCAGCAAAATCTCTTCCTTTAAGTTTATTCCTATTATCATATCTAAAACCAAAACTAGGATGAGTATCTTCACGAAAAGGACTAGATATAAATTCTCCTGTATCTATACAATGTTGTATATCTTCAACACTAATTCCAGTATAAGTGCTAAAAATAGTAATTTGACTAACTTTAGAGAAAATATAATCTTTAGTTAAAATAGTATTACTAATATTTCTTTTCATAATATTTCTAATTTGACCTTTATCGTGAACATATAAAAAAAGAGGATTAGATACTAAAATAGCACCCAATCCTCTTACATACAACTATTTAACTAACTTTAATTTTTTTAAAATGGTAAATCTTCTGTTGGATTAACAAAAGCACCAGCAGCATCATTACCACCACCAAATGGACTAAAATCTCCACCTCCATTAAATCCGCCAACAGGATTCATAGGAGCAGCAGTTTGAACACCAGGCATTACACCTACACCAGGCATAGCAACATTCGGCTGTTTAGCTTGTTCGGCAGATTTTTGATAAACAATACTTTCTTTATAAGGGTCAATATGAAGACTAGGAGCTGATTGTTCTTTATAAAGTTCAATAACTCCATCATTAATAAATGTAGGAAATCCTAAATCACCAAATGAAGATTTACTTCCAACAACAGCACGCCATTTACCATCATTCTTAACGAAACGAAGAAGCTTCATCCAAATAGTAATAGGTTTACCTTTAGCATCATTATAAACAGGTTTACCATTATTGTTAAGTAACTTAACATAATTTTCAAACACAGTCTTATAACCAGCTATAACTTCTTCAGCCTCAACAGGTACATACTGCATATTTTCATCAAAATCTTCAAAAGGTAAAGTAAGAGCATCAATTTCTTCTTCTGTTAAATCACGACCTTTAAGAACAAATACATTATATATATGTTTCATAAAGCGGAAAATGTTATCAACTTTCCAAGCACCTTTACCGTCAGGAATAGTTTCAACATTACTTTCAGCAGGAAGAAGGCGTTGAGTTACATAACGACGTTCATTGATATTTTCATGATTACTAGCAAAAGTAAATGTAAGATAAGGAATACTCATACCAGCAAACGAAGGCATACCTTGAACATCATCTTTCAGTGTAGCCCAATCAACTTTAACATCTTCAAGATGACCAATAAACAAGCCATTAGCTTTATTACAATCAGTACGTTCATCAAACTTTTTACGAGTTACATCACGTAAATCATTATTAATACCTCTACCTCTACGTTTTTTAGGAGTTTGTACTTCTGCATTAGCAGTTTGTTCAGCACTTGCTACAACAGTAGCTTCATTCTTAATTTCTTTTTCTGTCGACATAATTAAAGTAATTAAAAGAATTATTAGATAAAATAAGAGCTGCACCATTAGCAATACTAACAATGCAGCTCTATATTCAAGATACTATATTTCTAGGACGAAGACTTGATTATTCAGCAGTTTCTTCTTTTTCAGCTTTCTTACCGATACGAATAGGTTCTTCATCTTTATATTCGGTAAGCATTGCAATCTTAACAACAATATCTTTATGACCGTTATTAACAACAGCTTCTTGCAAGTTGTCAATATCTACTGTATAAACACGATTCTTAGAAGTAGCTTCTTCATCAGTCATATTAGATTTTAACTGTTTCCAAACATTAGAATCAGTAAAGTTAAGAGTTACACCAATACCAGACAAAGCAGCAGTATTAGCACATTTAGAACCTTTAACTTTAACAACTTCATCACCTTGAATACAGCTAACCAAAAGTTCTTTCTGTTCATCTTCGGTAATACCTTCACGACCAAGAGCAGCTTTAAGTTCTTCATTAGAAGAAGATAAAGCACCTTCAAGAGTTTCTTGGAAATAAGTATTAACATACTTAATCTTATCATTTTTAGTCATACGAACACGAGTAGTGCAAGGATTACCATTCTTGTCTAATTCAGCAATACCTTTAGCTAAAGCCCAAATATCAAATTCAGCATGAACAGCCATAGCAGCTTCGGGAGATTCAATATCCAAACCTTGTTCTTCACAGAAAGCAACAACTTCGGGTACTTTATTGATAATAGCATTATCAATATTTGCACAGTTATTAATGAACATTACATATTCACCATGAGCAATGCCGAGAGCTTTAGAAACTTGTGCAGTCATACGGAAACTACCGGGAGTAGAAACAACTACCAATTCAGGTTCTTCACTAACTGCTCTTTGGCCAGCATTAACAATACCCATACCAAAACTCAAACCTTTCTTAAAGTCTTTCATAATTTTTGTAATTTAAAAGTGAATAATATCAGTCATACGACTGTTTTGTTTAATAATAATTTCTCTAGTTTGTTTATGTTATTGAATTTCAGTAATATCAATAATATCTTCATTACTCAAATCAATACCTTGCATAGTCTTTAATTCTTCTGTGCTTAAACAGCCCATAATTAAATCATTAGCAATTTCACGAGCACCATAAACAAATGCTCTATGACTTATCATTATTTTAGGATATTTCTTATAAGTATCTTTTTCAAAACATCCAGCAACAATAGCATCTTTATAAGTAAACTCACCAGTAGCAACCATATTACGTTCTCCAATTTTACGATAAAAACGATAACTAGTAATATAATCAATAGGAACAGCAGGTATTCTATAAACAGGAACTTTACCAGTAGAAGCAATTTGTTTAGCTTCAGCAGTATTAGTAGCTATTTCAAACTTACCATTAAGTTGATATTCTTTATATACATTACCATTATAATCTTTATAGTATTTAACAGGATAAACATATATATGTTCATGGTCTTTATCTTCTGCATTTTTAGTTTGTGCCTCTTTGGGAGTAAGACACTTAATACAGTCAGATGGAAGTTTATCTTCATCATAAGCATTAAAGCCATCTGTATATTCGTACAGAGCGCGATAATTATCTACTTTTTCCCAACTCACGCTGCCTTTGACAAGTAATGCCTTAATAATGTGAACATCAACACCTGTTTTACCTTGAACTACATGAATATGTTCAATGCAAGTAGAAAATGGAAGTCTAAGGTCTTTAGCTCTCATTGCAATAGCAAGACCATCTTCAACAGACTTAATACCACATTTATCACTACGCATAACACGTTTGATAAATACTTCAAGACTTGCAATTTCAGCTTCACTCATATAATTAAGCTGATATGGAGCAACAGAATGTTGAACACCATGTTGTTTTTCAATACCACTATTACTAACAGTAACAGTAGCATCATTAACTTTAACTTCTTTATCTTCGTCCATTCTATCAAAGAGCGATTTTGATTACACAACAAATGTAACTATTATATTTATACTAGCAAATAATATCATCAAAATTTTGAGCACTAATATCAGAATTAACATTCTGTATAACTTCATGGTTAACCGATAACTTTTCCTTTTTAAGACTTGCTTCCTCAATAGTACCAGCTATATAAAGTTTATGTACTTTAAGTTTTGATTGACTACAATTAACATTATTATAACGATAAATAAATTCATCTATGGTATCACATAAAGGTGAGGTTAAAATCCATTCGTCTACGCTTGTTTCTAGGCTGTCAGTTGAATTATTTTTTATAGATAATACTCTTAATAAGCCATCATTAAAAGCCTTTAAATTCAGCGTGGAAATAGCCTTAGATTTGATTATACGAACAGTCCCTTTCTTGCTTCCAGACTTGTACAAAACAGGAATACCATTACTATCAACTAGAACTTTATCTTCAATTTTATCATGATAATCACCACAAATTTCACCTAATTTATCATTAATATATTTAGTTACAGTAGCAGCATATTCACCTCTCTTACTAATAATAAGAAATCGTTTATCAGGATTATCTTTAATAATTTCAACTATTCTTTCTAGCTTACAAACATTATCAGAACATATAAGCATACGTTCACGAACAATATTATAAAAAGTCTTAACTCGTTCAGCAAGAACAAGAGGATTATAACATTCATCAATTTGTTTACTAAAAGGATTAGTCATATCCATATCAGCACTCCATCCATTATATTCAGCTATTTCTGTAATATATTGAATAGCACTACGTCCATCTTGAGTACCATTTCGAGCACATTTAATATTATCAAGATTACCAAATACTTGAATAGTCTGAGTAATAAATTCAGTATATTTATCGTAATTAGCAATATCATCTTGATTAACAAACAAAATTGGCTCTCTGTGTTCCTCTACGGGGAGTAAAGCCCGCATAGCATTAATACCACTAGAACTTATATTATCATTAATAGGTGGAATATTAGTATAAATTTCTTTTAGTTTGGCAGTATCAATAGCATCTTTAGTTATAATCATAAGTTTAAATCTAGCATGATTAAAAACTGTATTACAAGAAAGATTCCATTCATTAACTCCAACAACAATAGAAATATCATAACTATAATTATATCTACTATTAACATAAGTATGAGTAAGAATATTAATAGTATCTATATTTATATTATGATTTTTAAGACCATCAACAATTTCTGTTCTTCTTTTCCAATTATCTGTAACAATAAGTATTTTAAGATTAGGATTTTTATTCCTCATCAGAGTAATAACTCTACTTATAATTTCAGAATAATCAAGAGGTTGAACACAATGGATAGTTCCAATACCTTTATAATCTTTAGAACCCCATTTATTAATAAGTTTACTATATGATTCTTCAACTATATTTTTCATCCAAAATCATCTTCATTAAAAATAGGATTATACATACCACTATATTTTTTAATTTTACTTTTACCTTTACCTTTAGGAGAAATTTTAAGTTTGATAGGATTAATAATCTTCATAGCTTCTTGATAATAAAATTTAAAATTAATATCTCTAAGAGAAATATCTTTATCATCAAGACTATTAATAACTGTCACAACAGAACCAGCTGCCATTCTACTACGAGAACCATTATCGTTATGAACTTTCTCAATAATATAACCTCTATTAGAAACATAAAACCTAACATATCTTTGACAAACAACATGAGTAACTTGTCCATTTTCAATTTTAGTTTCTTCTACATGAAATTGTTTACCTACATTTTGAGTAAGACAAAAGTCAAGAATATTAGTAGCTTCTTGAAGAGTATCCATTACAGGTTTATTCTTAAGAAAATAGTTTTCAATAGCTTGAGCAACAATAGGCATAGAATAACCTTTAGTTAAATCTAAAGAATACATCATAGGATTAAGAGCACCTTTAGATTCAAGCTTAAGTTTATGAACTCCATTTTTAATAACTCTAAATTGGCTAAGATAATTATTTATATCTCTACTAACAAGACAATGATAATAATCAGTATCAAACTTAAGTTTAGTAGTTTGTTCCCAATCATCTTTAATACGATTATAAATGTCAATATCTCGTTTATAAAGTTTAATAACAATACCATCAGTATTAGCACTTAATACATGAATATTATTTATTTCTAACTCTTCTACTAACATTAACATCATTAATTGTCCATTAATAGTAGTTTTAAGTACAGCAAGTCTATCATAAAGATTACCATCTTCAAACCCAAGTTTGCCATAAACAGAATTAATAACAATCTTAAGAACTAAAGCTAAAGTATCTCTATCAATTCCATCTACAATATCTTCATTACTATGCTTAACTTCAACTCGCTTATTTTTAAGCCATTCAATAAGATTACAGAAAGCATTAGTATCAAGATGAGCTGGAGCTACTTTATGAGCAGCAATAATACTAGGATACATACTATTAATATCAGCATGAATATAAACATAATCATCGTCATTAAGAACATCGTGTTGACCCCCCGTAGAGGATGGAAATAATTCTCTTCCACTACTCCAAAGTTCAACAGGATTATCTTGACTATGTAAACCTCCAGTTGCAACAGTATAAGTTACATTTCCAATTTTAACTTCTTTACTAAACGCATCTTTATTAACTCTATAAATAGTAGTTTTAAGACATTCATCAAGAAAGTCTTGCATAGGTTTAGTTTTAAATTTAATAAAAGGAAAAATAACTTTCTTAAAACTCATAGCAGTTCTTTCAGTTTTCTTACCTTTCCATTGTTCAGGAGCAAGACCACTAAATTTACTATAAAATTTCTCAAAAAGAATATCAGCAGTTTTACTACGACTAGAATTAAGAACATCAACATCATATGCTTTACTAATAGCATAACGAGATTTAATTTCTTCTGGATAAAGACGAACTATTTCAGCTACAATGAAAACATCATTAAGATTATAATACATCATAGGTTCAATATATTCATCAAGAATAAATCTATCCCATTTATCTACTAGTTTATTAAGCTGTTTAATATTCATTCCTTTAAGACTAGGAATTTCATTATATAGTTCAGCTTCTTCTTCATCAATATCAGGAAGTTCATATTCTAGAAGTTCATACCATTGAAGATTAATTGAAGTTTGTTTTAAACCTTTAGGAACAGGTTTACGTTCACCTGTTTTACTATCTACAACTACACTTGCTTTATTAAGAGCAAATATACGCATTACATCAACACCTGTAAATGGTAGTTTATATTTTCTAAGACTATTAAGATAAAAATCAGTTTTAAATTTATCTTTATCATCTTGACTAGAAATAATAGTTTTACTAGTTTCATATAACTTATTAATAAGTTCTTTCGTACTATTCGTACGCATATAAAAACTAAGTAAAGCAGCAATCATAAGATTATCATAATTGAAATTATTAAATCCATACAAGTCAGTACGAATAATAGTTCCATTAGAATCCTTATAACATCTAGTCTTATTAATATAATCTATCATAGAAAGTAATTGACTATCATCTTTATCTGTTATATGAAAACTATGTTTTTCAACAGTTTCAAGACGAGCTTTAATTTCTTCAACAGATAGTTTTTGAACTAAAGGAATAGCTTTATTATCAGCATTAACACAATCTTTAAATACTTTAAGATAACTATTAATACTAACAAAAGTAACAGAAAAGAAATTTCTTAAAACTTCAACATCATAAGCTATACAATTAATCATTTATACTATACCATAATTATTTCTATTTTTAGTAACCCAATTAACATCATCAGCAAAACGCTGTTTAAATATATGATAAAGATTATTATCTTTAAATTTAACAAGAGGCGAATAATTATTAAATATATATTTACCGCCAGTAGCCATAAATCTAGGAATATGATTATTACTAATACTAAGATAAGCATCACCAAATACAAATAGATATTTGTAATTAATTCTAGCTAATTCTTTCCATAGAATATTACGACATTTATCAATAGCAGTAAGATATGTATTATAATTATTAGAACAAGCACATTTAATACTATAAGTCATATACACATCTTCAGTATTATTACGTCCAGAATATTCATCATAAAGATTACCAATATCAGTAAATAATTGATAACCTTCACAATAATTTCTATCACCTCTAGGAAATAGGAAAACAATATCTCCATGAATACTTCCTCTACCACCTTGTATATATTTACCTGTATTAAATATACGATTTGGACATCTTTCACAATCAGGATATTCGTCAACAGTTTTACTTGCCATAAGATAATACTAATTGATTACTAGCGCGAGAACAAGCAACATACAATCTACGAAGCATTTCATCTCTATTAGTATAAGGATGACCATATTTATCATAAATCATATCGTTAATATCTACAAATACATTTTTATAAGTAGAACCTTGTGCTCTATGAGAAGTAATTGCAAAGCCATAATCTAAATCTCTACTAAATAAAATCTTACCATTACTATTCGTAATATTAGAAGCGATAAGATATTTACGTTTAAAATCAAAATATTGTTTCCATTTACTTCCACGTTCAGAACTACTAGCTTTTTTAGCATCATCAATAAGACTAGTCAATTTCTTATAATACATTTGAAATGTATAGTTATCATAATGGTCAATAACAAATAAAGGTTGAGTTATAGTTCCACCATGAATAGCTTGAAACTTAATAAGAAATCCTTTAAACTCATAATCATTATCAACTGTATCAACAATATCTTTAACAATATATTCTTCACTATTGTTTATAATAATATCATTAAAAACATTAACAACAGTAGTATAACTCATTATTAAATCGTTACGAGTAATAAGACTTTTATCAGCATCTTGAATAATCATATGTCTTACATGGTTATTCCATTGTGCAACACGACTATTAGTATAAGCTATAATACGATACAAATCAATATTTTTAGTATATTCTTCATCATTAAAACAAGTATCAATTAAATCAGAAAATTCAGTTTGACCACAAACATAAAATCCTTTAGTTTCCTTATTATAATCTTGTCTATTTTTAGATATATAATCAAGAAATCTCCATCCATTCTTATTATCTATATCTTCTCGAAGAAGTTTAAGAAGTTTACTAATAGGATTATTATCTCCTTGTCGTACAACTTCTTTAAGATAATAAGTATTACTAGCAATAAGAAAAGCTTGACTAGTTTTCTCATTAACAGGAGGAAGCTGACTAGAATCACCAAGCATTATAACTTTAATCTGAAGCTTCTTACATTTATTACTAATATACTTAACAAGTTTAGCATTAAGCATAGAAGCTTCATCAATAATTAAAACTTTAAGACCATCTAGTTTATCTTTTCCAACAGGATTAAAGGCAGGATTTTCAGGGTCAAAATTTTCAATATTAACATCAAGTCTAAAACCAAATAATGATTGAATAGTATTAACTTCTTTTCCACCAATAGAATTACTAAGAACTCTACAAGCTTTATGTGTAGGAGCAGCACAACCTATAACACCACCAGACCATTTGCAATTATTAATAACATATTTAATAACAAATGTCTTACCTGTACCTCCAGCACCACAAAGAGCATTAATATATTTCTTCTCATCCCAAGGCTGTGCAAGAAACTCAATAAGTTCATGCACAGCTATTTCTTGGTCTTTAGTAAACTTAATGTTAGTATCTTTTCTATTACTATTAGCAATATTAAGATTACCAATCATTACAATTCGTTGTTTACATCAATAAGATTATTTTTAACTTTATCTTCATATTCTTTCCATTCTTGAAAAGCTAAAATAGTAGATTCACTATCACCACGATTATAACATGTAGTAATATGAAACAATTCCTTAGCAAAAGGCATTTTAACAATTTTACCTTTAGCTATAAGTCCAGCAGCAAAAGGAATATAAAATCTAGTATCAACAGTTTTTCTATTTTCACTATCTCTTATAATTTTAATTCTATGATTATATTCATCTAATCGACGAGCATAAACAACTTTCTTTCCTTTAGTTCTGTAACTTTCACCTGTAATGCTATATAGTTTACCATTGTATTCTACTTTATAAGTACCATTAATATATCTAATAATACCTTCACATTTAGCAACTATAATAACATATTTATTGACTATTCCTTTCTCTTTGGATTTACCTACAACTCCAAATGAGAATTTAAAGCTAACCATAACATACTACTTTCTTTTAATAGTACGCATATGTTTATCAACAGCACGAGTAATACCTTTAAAAGTATTATCTTCTGCAAATTTAGCTTTACGAGCAGCCTTTTTAGCAGCTTTCTTAGCAGCAATCTCTTCATCACGTTCTTTTTGTTGTTGAATAACATCAACAATCTCAACATGATAACCACAATAATGAGAAAGAAAATCAATCTTACCACTAGTTCCATTACCAATAGAACTATTCTTAGCTACTTTAATAACTTTACTAGCAGGATTAATTCCAATAACAGCGCCAACATTATTAAGTTGACGAACAACAGAAACTTCATCATACTTTTTCATAAGTACTTTACATTTTTAAAGATTAATAAAACAATTATATTTAATAGTTAAAACTATAATAAGTTCAATAATAGTTAGATTAGTAGAGCCACTACGCTACGCTCCGTGGCGACCCCCCGTAGAGGATGGAAGCAAGCTAGTCATTAAACTTTCTTTCTAATAATATCATTAAAATCACTAGCAAGTTTACCAATCCTATCTTCAATTCTATCTAGTCTATTTCTATCTCTATCTCTTTTAACTTCCCATTGTTTATTAATATCACAAATATCAATTTGAATCTTTCTAATCCAATTTTGAGTATCATTAATATCTCTAATAAGTCTATCTAGTTTTTTACTAACAATGCTAATTCTTATAAAAAGATATACAGATAAACCAAATATCATACCAAGTATAAAATGAGAAACATTTTCAATCATAGAAATAATGATAAAGTTTACGAATTAGTTCAAATCTAGTATCAGTAATATTATAGATTTTAAATGCCTTAGCAACAAAATCAAAATCACCATATTTAAGCAAAGCATCTATATAATCTTTAATATCACTAAGCCACATAATAGCACTAACAGAATACCTATCACTATCAGTATTAGTAATATATTGACCAATACCTTTAGCAATAGTATCAGCAGTTATATCATTAATAATAAACTTATCAGTAAACCAATTATCTTTTATATAATGTTTATCAGTATATTTATCACGAAAGGTTTTAGATAGTTTATTACATAAATCAATATAAGAACGAGCAGCAGTTCTATTATTATGATTAACAAATTGAACATCTTTAACTTTAAGAGTTAAGTTCATACCACATTCAATAATACGAACTTTAATTTGTTTTTTATCTTCATTAATATATAGAACAATAGCAAGTTTATCTTTCCAATAGCCAGTATTCAAAGTAACTATATCATAAAGTTTAACTTTAAATCCAGATGTAATAGTACCATCAATTTGTTTATAAGCAACATAATTCATAACAAAACTGTATTAAATTTTTAGTTTAACATTTATTAGCTAGTTCTTTTGCCCTGTATTGAACTCAATATTAATCGTGATAGATTAATCAGATTATATATGAAAATTCAACAGAAAGCAAAAGAACCGTATCTGTGAATGTATAATGAACGTAAATAGCTAGTCATTTATAGCAGCTTCATTATTCTGTTCATTATTCTTACCATCACGTTTAAGACGTTCTTTAAGAATATGTTCAGATACAGAACCAAGTTTACATTCACTAACACAACGACTAACACCTTTAGCATGAGTTACAGCATATACAATAGGATAATTAATATATTTATTATTACCTACTGTACGTTCGATTTTAGTAATTCCAACTTCGGTTACAATACCAACACAAACACCAAGCTTAGTTTGATTATGATATTTATAAGTATATTCCATATAAACTACTTGTCCTTTTTTAAACTTAGCTTGTTCTTCAATGTATCTATCTAATAGACCATCAAAAATAAAAGAATCATAATTATCCATTTTAATTATATATTTAAAGTTAATAATATACATACTAAAAAGCCTAGCACTATCTTCACAGACAATGCTAGGCAAATCTACAAATACGAAATCATATAAAACGAAATGTTTGACACAGACATCGTTATTACTAATTTCACAATCAATAATAACATTATTAACACCAAATCAAATATGACATATAACACTTGGACTATGATAAATATTAATAGCACTATCTTCACAGACCGTACTATTACAAAACCTACAATTTTAGAAATTAAAACGGATAATAACAATATCATAGTTTCGGAGTTCAATTCCTCCATCATCAGCAAGTGAAATAATACTACTATCTTCACAGACAGTAGTATTAGAAATACAATCAAAATTATGTGGGATTATTTAGCAGATTTATTTGCTTTTCTACGTTTAAGTTCAGCATAAATTTCATCATCACTAACATTCTTAAACTTATTCTCTTGTTTATTATTATCAACAGATTGATTAACCATTTTAATAATTTCATTACGTTCTTTATAAGAACTATCAACAATATGTTGACCTATAAAATGATTAATTTTAGTATTAGCTTCAACAATATTAATAATCATATCTTTAGCATATTTAGGAAAAACAGCAATAATAGGTTTAAGAATATCTTTATCTTCAATTATACTATCCCAACGATTAATAAGCCAATCAAGTTCAAATCCATCTTCAGTAACAAGTTTAATAATATCTTCTTGAGTTTTACCAAAATCATTAATATATTTTTGTTCTTTAAGAACACATACAAATAAAGCTAAACCTCTAACATATTGGTCTGGAGATAAACCTTTATCTTTAATATCATTAATGAATTTATTAATAAGTTCGCAATCTTCTTTATATTTACAGGTTTCACAAGCAATATTATTAGATGTATCACATTGTTTACCAAAAACTTCATCAAGAATAATTTTAATATTAATATTTTCCATAATTTTATTTATTTAATCATAATAACCAAAAACATCATTTTCAGGGTCAACAATAGGACTATCATCAACTATTGGTTCCCAAGCAATATCGTCAAAATCTTGACTTAGACATTCTGCATGAATTTCAACACCTTCAACATTATTATTGAAATATGTATCATCTTCAACAAAATAAATATCAGTTCTTTCCATATCTTTATATATAAAATAAACTCCGAGTAGAAGATGATTATCATCAACGTGTTAACTATAACAAACCCAATAAACAAAATGGCAAGAAAATGTAGAAAATGACAAGCAAATGAGAATTAGCTTTAATAAGCTCAACAGCACTATCCATCCTCTACGGGGAGTCTATACTACAAACTTAGCTAGCTTCAGAATCTTTATTCTTTTTATGAAGTTCAGTTTCAGTATCAATCATAATACCAATAACTCGCTGACTATCACTAGCAACATCAGCATGAGCTTTAACTAAAGCATCAATGAATAAATCATCTGTATATCTATATTCTCTACGAAGTCCACCATCAGCAGTAACTCTAAACTTATTCCATAAGAAGTCAACATAAGCACCTTTAGAATTACATATTCTTCCATCATCTTCAAGAGCATGAAGAATATTAAGAGAAGTATGACGCCTAAATGCAGCATTGAATTTAACAATACAAACTACATCAAGAATATGTTGAGGAACATTAATTCCAACAGGAACACCACGTTTATCAGTCTTAGCATCTTTAAAATCATTATCTTCATTAGCTTGACTAATAACAGCAGTTTGTTCTTCCTGTTTACGAACTTTACTTTGTTTCTTCTTCCTAGCTTTATTCTTAGGCTGAACAGTTTCACTACTAACAACAGCATTAACTTGTGTATCTTCTTCAGGAACAACAAGTTTACCTTCTTGTTTAGCTTCTTCTAAACTTTCAGCCATAGTTTTCTTTCTAGGCTTAGATTGAACATTACTAGTAACATTATCAAAATTTACCATAACACTTATAAGTTTAAGATTAATATTATTATCAGTAGCAATATTACTCTACTGAACAACACGACAAATATAATAATTAAATATAATACTCCAAATATATTATAATTTATTTATACTATAATTCTAACTAATAATCAATAGCTATATTAAAATAACTAAAATAGTTATAGCAATAGGAATTAACTTACCACGAGTATAATAAATATCAATAGTATCAAGAGTATCATTAGTATAAAGAGAATCAGTAATATCAAGAATATCAAGAATATCATTAGTAATACCACCAGTAATATTAGCATGACTAGTATTAATAGTCATTATAATATTGATAGTATTAATAGTGCTATTATTAGCTAGAACTAATGCTATTGGTCATTATGACTAGAAGTCTTATTAGACTTGATAGTGCTGTTAGGACTAGTCTTGATAGTAATTGTATGACTAATCGTTATGACGAACGTCAATGAGATTGAGATGACGATAGAACTGATGATAACACTGGTATAACTAAAGGTTATAATGAATGAGATTGAGAAGATGATGCTATGACTAAAACTGATAGTGGTATAACTAGAGGTTATAGGAGATATAACTAGAGGTTATAGAGATTATAACGAAAAGTTATAATGAAATAGGAGAAAGAGTTGGAACAATAGGTTTAGATTGATTATTAGGAGTGTTATTAGGAGGATGAAGAGGATTAGGAAGAATACCAGCAAGTCTAGTCTCTTTAGCATGACCATCTCCACACTCATCTCCACATTCACCACTACCACAATCACTCTCATCTCCACATTCAACCTCAATTTAACCCTATTTGAACCACATCCATCTCCACCATTTCATTCTCCACGAAATCCACATTCACCACTTTCATCTCCATATCCTCTTTCTCCACATTCAATACCTCTCGTCACCTTTAATTTCATCTCTATAACTTTTTGTTATGAGAGTAAATCTCCATGACCAATATCAGTATCAGCACCCACCACGACAGTCATACCAACATCATCTTGTTTCACAAGATGAGTTGTTTTAAGTTCACTAACATAACTAGTTTTAATGATATGAATCAGCAAAAAATAATTACAATTTTATAGCTATATCTAGCCTGTTATATATATATATATATACTTACCAGTATATATATATAACAGGCTATATATAGCTAAAAATAAATCTTGACAGTTATATTAAACCATCAGTTTCAGTTTCATCATCATATTTATCGTCATAAGCATTAATACAAATAATACCACATTCATAATCATCAATACCATCATCAATAATACGAGCGATATCTTTTAGCTTACTACCAATATCAAATCTATGATTATCAACAATGGCATACACTTTATTAATATCATTAGCATTACCATTAGTAGTTAAATTGGTAATAGCAAGAGGAATATCAGCATTAGTAAGATTAAGTTTAGTAAGTTCAACAGAAGTAATAGAATTATCATTCTCAACTTCAATAGTAGTAATAATACGATGTACTTTCATGATGTTTAATATTAGGATAAGACTTATCAGAACTTGCAGCTAGTTCATGATTGACAAGTCTTATCAGACTGTTAAGTTCGTTTGCTGCAATCTATTTAATGTTGATAATGAGCATTTCGAGGTTGAACACTAGCAACAGCATCAGCAAAACTATTGTTGATAACACAAACGCTACCAACCCGAAGGTCAGTAGCGTCATGTTCATTAGAATGGCATGTCGTCATCATTCATTGCAGTAGCAACAAAACTAGCCGCTTTAGCTTTAGCCTCACGCTTGGCAGCAATGGCAGCACGAGCGTCCTCCATAATCTGCTTGATAAGTACATTATATGCACCAACAAGAACAGGGTCAGCAGGCTGTTCGATACCTACAATATGATATACATATCTATCATAATCCACAACATTGTAAAGATTGTCTTTACGAGTAAACGGATTACGGTCTTGTACACCAGCAGGTACAAACTGACAAAGAACTTTGACAGCAACACCAGTCAGATACATACTAGCAAAACCAGCTTCAGCAGCTTCGCCAACATAGTTGACAAATCTACCGTAGAACTTGTCTTTGCGCATTACAAGCAGTATCTGATTGAATGGCATCTGAACAGCACCAATCATACCCATTCGATGTGTACCATCAGGCATACTTTGAGCACCTTTGACAGGACTAGCAATAGTAACAAATGCATTGAGATAAGATTTGCCATTACGACCTGTACGTTCTTGACAATCAATATTAGTAATGACAGTAGTCATTACATAACTATGACCATCAGTACAGATGCGTTTAACAACATCATCAATGGTTTCCACTTGCGCAGAATTTTGGTTATCTGTATCAACAGTAGGTTGAACAGGTTGGTTAATACTAGTAGTTGGATTAACTACATTAACATTCTCAGGAGCAGCAGCACCACCTTGTGCAGCTTGTGCAAAATCTTTAACGTCTGGCATGACTATTAAGTATTTAATTACGCTAATCAGTAGCATTACTGACAGTTGTTTTCGTTTCAACTGCAAAGTATTTAATGTTGATAATGAGCAACATCATCTAGTAGAGATTAATCTCTACTAAGATAACTAACAATAGCCGATAGTATTCCAAATACAACAGCAGTAATTTGTTCATCACTAGTTGGTTCTACCTTCAATGCTAGTATGATAGCTGGCATCATCAGTATGATAGCAACTAACAATAATGGTTTGTTTGTTTTCATAATGATTAGTATTAATAATTAGTAATGTAATGAGATGAATAATCTCAAAATATTTAATGTTGATAATGAGCAGGATTATCATTAATTCTATCAACTTTAGGCGGGGGTAGTCAATCAAGTTTAACATGACCGGGGGTTATACTCACTAGCCTCATCAAAACATTAATATACACTATTTTCATTCTCATTATCACTACCTTTATTATTCTTATATTCGCTATCATCATCACCCTCATATTCATAATTACTTTTACTCTTTTCATCATCATTATTATAATCTTTATCATCTTTTTCATTTTTATCGTCATCTTCATTATTACCAATCCCAATCAATTTTACTAGTATCAACTTCTTCTGCTTCAATTATTTCAGTTTCATTATTTTCATTATTTGCTTTATCTACATTATTCTCATTATCATCATATAAATAATCAAGTTCACTTTTATATACTTGTTTATTTTTAATTATAATACAATTATCATCTTTAACTAATCCTATTCTATCTATATAATTAACATTATTATCAAGTTTTATTTTAGAATCATCAAGTTTACCTTTAGTAATAATTTCATGAAATTTATTAATATCACCTTTAAATATAACTCTAGGATTAACTTCAAACATACTACGTTTATCTGTTCTACGAATAATATTAAGTTTTTCTAATGTAACAATAGCATTAGCAAAATCTCGTTTATTACATCCACTTCTAATTCCATTTCTACAAACAGCATCAAATAAATCCTTACTAATTTTAACAACATTAGAATTAAAACAAATAGTATAATTAATAAAATAAAAAAGTTCATGAAGAATTATACTTCTTAATTCAACTATTTCTCTCCAAGCATTAATACCAACATTAGAATAATATCTTTTAATAATTTTACCTGTATCAAAACATTCCATACGTCCAGTACCACATAGATATTTTTTATTATTATTTTTAATATCAATATCAAAAGTATTAGGTATAATAATACTTCTATCATTAGCTATATCTTTATTAATAGCATCAATAACAAGTTTATTATAAACTCGACTAGGTTTAAAATCTTCTTTAAAAGTCATAACAATAATAGTATTAAGTTCAACATAAAAATATATTACTCTAGGAAATTAGCGAAATGTATTCCATAGATGGAACAACTTTCGTGCACAAAGGTAGTCATTTTTGCCACTTAATTTGCATACTGATGGGGAATTAGGTATTCAGCATGATACATAATATGTATTATAACTTATTGATAATCAATGTATTATAATTACTATAAAGATATATTATATATAGATATATTATATAGATTCGCTGTGACCCGCTCCGGACTTTCGTCCTCCGCTAGACTCCCCGTGGAGGATGAATACAATCAGTATCAATCATATCAAGTTAATCAATACTATAATTATTATCATTATCTCTATTAATATCATTAATACTAATATGATTAAGTCTAACTCATCTCCATCCTCCACGGGGAGTATGACTTGCATATTCATAATCATATAATCCTCTACGATTGAAATGTTAAAAATAGTTTTTCTCTTGGTAGATTCATTCAAACTCTTACATTTGCTAAAAACAATTAAGTTATGGGTAAAGATAAAAGTGAAACTAAACCTAAATACACTAGAGAATTTCATAGTGGTGAAAGGAATAAAAAAGAAGTTAAAGTTCCTAGTAAACTTAAACTTGGAAATATTGGTATTGATAGTATTATTAAAACTAAATAATTTAGTGTTATGATTAAAGTTGAAAGTAAATTTAAAGATTTTGGTATTCAAATACCTACTGACATTAGCGAAATAACAAGTGAAGCACTTGACGCTGTTCTTACTAATGTAGTTATTGCTAAACATTATTGTGTTGTTGCTCTTTGCCAAAATGAAAGTTTGTTTGGTGTTATTAATAATAAAGTTAGTACAGTTGAGGTTATGCCAATTATTGCTAAAATTAGTAAAGAAGATGCTGAACTTATTGGTATGAACCAAATGGATAAGATTATTATTGACCGTTCTACTCTTGAACGTGGCTATCATCTTTATCTTAAATATAATGTTCTTAGTCCTCAATTTGTTAATAAGTATATTACTAATGATACTGAACTAACTCGTTCTATTACTGTTGGTACTTTTGGACAAAATCAAGGATATAAAAAAGGACAGAAAGTTTGGTTTGTTGAATTTAAAGTTATAGCTATTAATGATTTAAGAGCTGCTATTACTGATAAACATAAAACTATTAATCCTTTTGTTTATCATTCTGTTGAAAAAGCTAATTAGCCATTTCGTCTAAATAATCGAACTCTTCTTAGAACTACTTATGTATAATTTAAAATTATAGGTACTTGTGTTCTTGTTTATAGTAGTAATCTAAGAAGAGTTCTTAAACTTTCAATTATGGATTTTAAGACTAATACTAGTTTTAATATTGCTAATACTAGTTCTCATGAAGATTTTGATGATGATTATATTCTTATTTATAAAGATATAAATAATATATTAGATGATATTGGATTTCAAGGTGATGATAGAATACTTTGTAAATCTATTATTGAAAGTCTTGAAAAAGAAGCTAGTATTAATATACGAAAAGATAAATGTGTTGCTATTCCTCATATTGGTACTATTCAAAAGAATTGGTATCGTTCCAAACTTATTAGTCATTATAAAGACTTTAAAGAAGCTAGAAAAACTATGACTAGAGAAGAGTATAAAGAATATACTGCTAAAGTTATGGAAGAAGAAAAGCAAAAACATTATGAAGAAGAAGAAAAGATTAAGACTGAACTTAAGTTTAAAAAGAAACTTCTTCCTACTTGGATTAAACTAAGTAAAAAACATAGTGCTGCTTATGCTAATCTTTGGCTATATGCTATGGGTAAACTTGAAATTATTGAATTTGATGAAGAAGTAGAAGAAATATATGAACGGTTTGGAATTGGATTGGATGCTGACCATAGATGAAACTGGTATGCCAAAAGCTCCTACACTTAAACAACTTCTTGATAGAGATGTTAGTCTTCTTTATACTAGAGATAAATCTCCTAATAAAGAGATGTATGTTAAAGAAGTTGGAGTTATTTATTATCTTGGTGACCCTAAAGGTCCATGTCTACAAGAAGGTCTTAGTGAAAAAGAAGCTCTTAAGAAAGCTATTGAAAACTTTGATTTACCTAAAAATTATCAACCTGATATTCTTGTTTGGAAACTTATTAAAAGATATTATAATCAAAAAGCTGGTGCAGGTATGGAAGCTGTACTTAATATTAAGCGTGGTATTCATAATGTTGCTCTAGCTGCTAGCAAGTTAAATGAATTGTTGAATGACAAGTTATCTGATGGTGCTAGTCTAGAAGATGTTCCAGTTGTTATTGGTTATATGAAACAAATTAATGATTTAGCTAATCAGTTTCCAAACACGATTAAAGCTCTTAATGTAGCTGAAGAAAATCTTCTATATGAACAAGAGAATGTTGCTGGTAGAGGTGGAGTTGAAATTACTAGTAGTATGATTGAAGAATAAGCTGATGCTGAATCTATTCCATCCTCTACGGGGAGTCTAGCGTAGGCACGTAGTGCCGAAGCGGGTCCAAGCTAGTGTTGAACTTAATAATATTAATATGGAACTTAAAGATAAAAGATATAATGATATTAGACTTATTTTTCATGAAGAAGAACATAAGTATAATGATAGTCTTGGTAATGATTATATTTCAACCACTACTATCCTTCATGGATATCAACCGAAGTTCGATAAGAACTATTGGTTGAGAAAGAAGTCTAAAGAACTAGGAATAAGTGAGAAGAAACTAGAGGAACAATGGTCAACTATTACTAAAGAAGCTTGTGAACGTGGAACTAATACTCATAATGGTCTTGAAGATGGCGTTAAAGGGGCATCTATGTTTCAACAAGCTATTAATTATCTTGATAAACGTGAAGATGGTGTAATGGTTACTATTGCTGATATTCCAAATTTTGGTGCTAATTATAAACTTCTTAATCTTAAAGATTTTATTGAACTTACAGATAATCGTTATCCTCTTATTTATGATGCGTTTAAAATGTACACTGAAAGAGGATATAAGATTTATAGTGAGATTGGTATGTTTCTTATAGATTGGTTAATTAGTGGAACTATTGATATTCTTCTAGTTAATGAAGATACTAATTGTGCTGTTGTAGGTGATTGGAAAACAAATCGTGGTGGATTAAAATTTAGTAGTGGTTATTATAAGAAAGATAAAACAGTTAAACCTGCACAACAAACTAATGTTTGGGTTGATAAAGATGAACGACTCTTAGCTCCTCTTAATCATCTTCCTAATTGTAATGGTGCTATATATAATCTTCAACTTAGTATGTATGCTTTTGCTGTTGAATATATACTTGGTTTAACTATTAAAGGTATTTGGTTATGTCATATTGATAGTGATTTTGAACTTAATGAATATGGTATGCCAAAAAGATTTTCTGATGGTCTTTATCATATTAAAGAAAATCCTATTGAAACTACTAAATTTTTTACTATGAATTATCTACGTGATGATATTAATAAAGTTCTTAAAGATAGAGAATTACAAATTAAAGCTAGTGGTGTTCAAACTCAATTTAAACTTGCTATATGAAATTAAATAAAGACAATTTAATTGGAGTAATTATTGGTTTTATTGTTTTAGTTATATTTGCTGTTTGTTTATCTAGTGGATGTACTAAACGTATTACTCCTGTTCCAGAGATTAGATATGTTCCTGTTACTGATTCTACTGCTGTTAATGAATTAGTTCTAACTAAAGAATTACTTCGTAGAACTCAAGATTCTCTTAACGCTTATAAATCTGATACTACTATTAGTGCTGATTATTTTGTAGCTAAATATAAACTTGAACGTATTAGATATTATAATGATATTGCCGGAAAAGGAAATAATATCAAATATCTTAGAGGTTGGATTCGTAGAACTCTTGAAGAATAAGTTATGTATATTATTAATCGTAGAAAAAATATAAGATTAATTGGCGATGAACATCATATTGGTGATGACTTTGAAGTTGTGATTTATAAAGTTCAAATTAAAGTTCTTTGGTTTTGGGTTACAATTAAAGAATTTGATGAAGATGAATATTATGACGCTGTTGATTGTTTTAGATATTGTACTAATCCTTATATAAATTAAATTATGGCTTACTTTGGAGATGCTTTTAAAAAACTATCTATTAAAGAAGGTGGTTATGTAAACGATAAAGATGATGCTGGTGGAGAAACTTATAGAGGTATCAGTCGTAAATATAATCCTACTTGGCAAGGTTGGACTATGATTGATTCTTATAAGAAACATTATACTGTTGGTAGTAAAGAGTTTAAGTCTAAGCTTGATAATGATGTTCAGCTTCAGAAACTTGTTTGGGAAAAGTATAAAATAGGTTATTGGGATGTATTTGAACTTGATGATTTTAATAGTCAGAGAGTTGCTGAACAATTATTTGATACTAACGTGAATTGTGGTCAAGTTGCAGCTATCAAGATGGCTCAAAGAGTTCTTGGTCTTAAAGAAACTGGTAGATGGAATCTTGATTTGCTTAATAAACTTATAGAAATAAAAGATTAACTTAATACTGTATAGAATTATGAAGAAGATGTTAATAGCAATATTTATAATAGAGATTATTAATTTATGTGTTACTCTGTATTTATCAATAAGTCGTTTTAGTGTAGAAGCCAATTCATATAATAAAAGTGACACTGCTATTAATCATGTTCGGATTGATTCTATACAGTTAGTTATAACTGAAAGAGAAAGTGTAGTTTATAAACTTAAAGAACATGAGAAAGATATTGAAGATAAA